>Ga0224497_10000062_pt1 | contig 89453 bp, 105 predicted proteins | sample SF_Jul11_sed_USG_4_FD_167970 | JGI IMG/M metagenome (GOLD analysis project Ga0224497, IMG submission 167970) | Sediment microbial communities from San Francisco Bay, California, United States - SF_Jul11_sed_USGS_13 | ecosystem: Environmental > Aquatic > Marine > Sediment | place: USA...
ATCCATTTAGAACCATCTTGATGAATTCCATGAAAATGCATTGTGTGTGATTTTGAACCATTATTTATGAAATGAATTCTAATCAAATCACCTTCAGTCGCACGAATTGTTGGACCTGGAACTGTTTCATTAAACGTCCAAACATTATAGAAAATCCCAGGAGAGATTTCTTGTATTTTATCATCTTCAGCTATAATTGTATACTCTCTAATTGTTTGACCATTTTCAGATTTTAGAATTTTTCCATATTCAAAATTTCTCAGGAATTTATCAGGATCAAATTCAACAGTTAAGACTGTATAAAGAGGATCTAAGACATCACCTGAAATTTGAATAACTTGTCCAGAATGAGTGACGAATGTTTTTTGTTCTAACTGTGCATCCGTAAAAATAGGGAAAATTAATGTGATTGTAGAGATTCCAACAAACACAGAAAGTACCATTATTATTACAAATGTTTTACCATATACCATAATTCACAATACCTAGATGTTTATTTAAAATTTAGTCTGGACTAACTTTTTTAGCCTAATCTAACTTTTTAAATTAGGCTATTTTCATACAACAAAGCAAAAAATTAGGTTTAAACTAAAGATTATTTTTAAAAAAATGATGCAAAAATCTACTATTTTATTGTTAATTGTTGGAGGATTAGTATCTATAGGAATTGTTTTATCATTTTATGGAAATCAGGTAATTTTTGAGGATTTATCTAAAGCAGAAGGAGATGTTAGATTTGGCGAAGATTTGATAGTCACAATAGAATTAGATGAATCAGTAAGCAAAAAAGGAATTTACGCAGTACAAATTCTCGACTTTAAGGAAGGGGTATTCTCAGCAATTGTTTATGATCCGTTAGGAATAGAGATAGAGGCACACTCAATTAACCAAGAAGTTTTTGAAGGTAAATTTAATATTATTTCTTCTGGAATATATCAACTAGTTGTAAAAAGTGTTAATCAGGAAGGAACTAAAATTTTTGGAGTGATTGGTCCTGAACCAGATGCAGCAGCTAAATCTCTTGGTTTCATCTCACTCTATATTTTGATCATTGGTGTGATAGGAATGGCAGGGATTGGAATTTATGCAATAAAGAACAGATTAAGATAATTAGTTTAGATAACTGTCCATTTTTTCTAAACCGTTAATTGTTGCATCAAAATTTTCATTGTTTTCAACAATTTCATTTAATTTTTCAATGTTTGCAGTAAAAATATTTTTTTTATTTTCAGATATTCTGTGAATAAAATTATGTTCTAAAAGATAAGACAGTCTTTCTAAAACTTCATTTTCAGAAATTGATGATTTTTCAGCCAAAACAGAGCACTCTTTTCCACCATTTTCCAATTCTGCCAAAATTAACGAAGTAACAGGATCAAACATACAATCTACTACTTTTTCTCTATCAAACTCTTCTACCATTTTAAAAGATATTTTTCATATGAATAAAAAACTTTCCAGAAATTTCAGTATGTGGTTAGAGAAAACTAATAAAATAATTAGTTAAATATCATATCAAATATTATGCAGAAGTTATGCAGAAATGATTTTTCTGGGAAAGGAGAGCATTGTTATTGTATTAACATAGATGCTCAAAGAGGCGTAAAAAAGTGCTGTAGATGCAATCAGTGGAATCTTCAAGGAAACGATTGGAGTGAAAACGTAGACTATAGATAGAATTGTAAATTTTTGGATTAATTCCTTATTTAGATACCCTAGGTTTTGGAGAGAATCAAACCTAATTAACGTCTAGCATAGTTTTTATCGGGGTAATTTAGAATTTTTGAATACTTGAGTTCACAAGAATACAGGCACATTGTCAGGATTGTAGGAAATGATATTCCAGGAGCCAAAAAAGTTCTCATAGGTTTAACTCAAATTAAAGGCATAGGATATAATTTTGCCACAGCAATTCTAGATGCTCTAAAAATTAATACTAATTCAAGCATTGGATTTTTAACAGAATCAGATGTTCAAGCCATTGAAAAATTAATCACTGACCCAGTCTCTGGAAATTTTCCATCATGGTTCCTTAACAGAAGAAAAGATATTGAAACTGGCGTCAATATGCATCTTTTAACTTCAGACATTGATTTTACTTTAAGAAATGATGTTGAGCGAGAAAGAATAACTGCAAGTTGGAGGGGTTATCGTCATCTTAATGGTCTCAAAGTTAGAGGACAAAGAACTAGGACAACAGGTAGAAAAGGTGGAGCAGTAGGAGTTGCTAAAGGAGGAAAAGCAGCACCAGCAAAAGCTACAGCACCAGCAGCGGTTGCAGCACCAGCAAAAGCTACAGCACCAGCAGCGGTTGCAGCACCAGCAGCGGAAGAAAAGAAAGCTCCGGTGGAGAAAAAATAGGTGAATTAGATGGGAGATCCTAAATATCCACGGCGTGTTTGGAGAAAACCAAAGAGACCTCTAAACTATGAATTAAAAATGGAAGAATTGAAGATTTTAGGAACATTTGGATTAAGAACTAAGAGAGAATTATGGAAAGCACATACAGAATTATCTCGAGTTAGACATCAAGCAAGATCATTACTTGCGTTAAGACAAGATGAAAGGCAGGAAAAAGAACCTATTTTGATGAAATCGTTATCTAGAATTGGATTGGTAAGTAGCGGTTCAACATTAGATGATGTACTTAATTTACAAGTAGATGATCTGCTTTCAAGAAGATTACAATCCATTGTAACAAAAAAGCTTGGATTCAAAACTCCTTACCAAGCTAGACAAGCAATTATTCATGGACATATTATGATTGGAGATAGAAAAGTGGACATTCCATCATATATTGTAACACTTGATGAAGAAAATAAGGTACACTTTGCCCCAGAATCAAAGATTCCAGGTGTTTTAGAAAAAACAAAAAAATCAGAAATAGAATCAAGTGAAATTACAGAAGAAAGTAGAACACCTGAAATAGAAGTTGAGACTCCTACTACTGAATCTTCGACGCAATAAATTGCCAAAATAGACCGTTTTTAGTATTAGAATACAGTAATGCTACTTTCGGTAATTGATTATTGTTACTTGAATTAGATAAATTTTATCATACGGAGGAAAACTAACAAAATATGTTACAATGAAGTGAAAAGACGATGATATTCTTTTTCGGCTAATTCCATAAAATTTGTAGAGGTATTTCCAGTTTTTAGCATGGATGCAATGATACTACCTCCTGCGCCAACCCCTTCTTTTGCAAATCCTTCTGAAAATGCTTTTAATCCAGGAAACTTTGAATTTTTTAATCCAGGATCAACTGCTAATATGGGAACATCTGCAATGTCAGAAACAAGAGTTTTGAAATTTGCACTTGCATCACTAGTTATGTACGACGTAGTTCCAATAGCAGTGTTATCCTCATTAAATCCAATTTTTGATGCAAACGCTAGAACCGCAGCCATTTGAGTACCGCCAGCTAGCAGGACTTTAGAAATTTCAGAGGCAGAACTAAGCATTCCAGTAACAAATGCAATCATAGGATCACCTAAACAAGCTACAACATTGTAAGGATGTTCTGAATTTAATCTACTTAAAGCAGAATCAACGATTTGATTTTTTAGAAGAGTTGGGTTATTTGGAATACTAGAACTTACTTTGGCATTAAATCCAAACCCTCTGAGAACTGCAAGTGCGGTAGTTGTTCCACCAGGGATGCTTTCACCAATTATCAGACAATCAGTCATCGATGCTAAACTTCTACCTATAATTCTTCCATAATCTACTGCTTTAGCAATTTGAGAATCAGTCATGGCAAACTCTATAGAAATATTTTTGCCAAATGTTAATCCAGTATGAATATATGGTAATTGTGGAGAAATTTTGCTTCCAGCATTTATTACAAGATGTGGAATACTAGATGATTCTAGTGCAGTTTTTGTAAGTAGAGCAGGAGTAGGTTTTCCATCAGGAGTCATAGGTATCTTATCAATAGTCTTACAATATCCATAGTGAAGATATTCAGCATCAGCGGGGGGAGTGAATTGAATTGAATCACTATTAGCACCTGCAAAAGTTATTTCGGGAATTTCACATGTTTGAGTATAAGAAATAACAAATGAAAATAAAAAATTTCCTGTTTTTACTGAATCTATAAAATTTTGAGCCTTTTTGATATTACCAAATAGTTCAAAATTATTCAAGAGATCACTGACCCATCATTTCAACAAATTCTTTTTCTGATCTTTTTTGCATTACAAGATTTGTGATTTTTTCATTTCCAATCGTTGAGGTTTCTACATGACCATAGTTGTGACCAGGATACAAAACAAGATTATCATCTAATGAATATAATACATCAAAAAGACTATGATAGAGTTCTTTTGCACTGCCACCGGGAAGATCAACTCTCCCACAATTTCCTACAAAAAGAGTATCACCAGAAAAAATCTTTCCATCACCAACTAAGCAAATGCTATCTTTTGAATGACCAGGAGTGTGATATACAGTTAATTTGGAATTTCCAAATTCAATTACATCACCATCTCTGACAGATATGTCATGTTTTAATTCAGAAGCATCGTGTTGAATAATTTGTGCATTTGTAGAATCAACCATTCCTTCATTACCTAATGTATGATCAAAGTGATGATGTGTGTTTACAATGTATTTTACGTTAAGATCATTTTTTTTGATAATCAGTTCAATCTCAATAAGATCCCAAGAGGGATCAATAATAATTGCATCTCCCGAATCCTCATCTTCAAGTATATATGTGAAATTTCGCATATTTCCAACTTGAATTTGATGAACTTTCATAGAACACCCTCTTCTGCTTCGGGAGGAATGCCTATCTTTTCTACATATAATTCGCCGGTCAAATCTTTTCTTTTTGGGATGCCCTGTTTCATTTTATGAAATGTTACAGTCATATCAGATTTTACAAAAATATTTGCTGTGTTGCCAGTTTGAGGATCCAAACCAGATGGAACATCAACTGCAAACTTGAAACATTTGGTATTGTTGATATAATTTATTGCAGATGCATAAGGTTCTCTTATCTCTCCAGATATACCAGTTCCCAAGATTCCATCAACAATTACATCAGGGATGAAGTCAAAATCAAGGTTGTTGCCAGTAACTAATTTTACAGAAGGCATCTTTTTTAAAATTGACCAGTTCCAGTTACTTTCTTCAGTTTTGATATTCTCAGGGGACCCAAGAAGCACAACTATTGTATGAGCACTATAACCGGCAAGGTGTCTGGCCATAACTAAACCATCACCGCCATTATTACCCATTCCTACAAAAATCAATATAGTTTTTGATTCAACATTTCCAAGTTTTTCAATTAATCTTCTTACAGCTGCCGCTCCGGCATTTTCCATCATGAATTTTTTTAAAAATCCCATATTATGACCATTATTTTCAATTTGATACATTTGAGTTACAGTAATTTCCATAATTTACAAGAGGGCTATTCAAAAATAAGTTTTGGCAAACGACTTTATCCTAGTTTTCAAGTATAATGATTTATGTCACTCAAAAATATAAAGCCAGTATTAAATAATATTGCAAAATCATTGTCAGATGTTCAAGATGCAAGAGAATTTTTGTTAAAAAATACTAGAGAAGTGATAATTCTTGCTAGTAGATCAATAGTTTCAATTCATAAAGGAGATATGAAATCTGCTAAAAAAAATATAAAGCAAGCAAGTACATTACTCAGAAAATATCAGAAGAAAGCAACTGTAGATCTTAGAAGATACATTATTACGCCAGAACAAGAATTTGTAGAGGCTGTATGTCTTGTTGCAATCGTAGAAAGAAAAGAAATTCCAACGGATAAAAAATTGAATGTTCTACCTGAATCATATGTTCTTGGCTTGCTTGACTGTATAGGTGAACTGAAACGAATGGTTTTTGATAAGATCAGAATGGACAATATTGATGAGGCAATAAGAGTTTTTGAAATTATGGAAAATCTGTATTTGTGTTTGTATCCATTTTCAATGTATGATAAGGTTGTTAAAGAAGCAAGGAAAAAAATTGACGTTGCTCGTATTTTAGTAGAAAATACGAGAGCTGCTATTACAGAAGAAAGAAGACGTTCTGAACTAATTAAAACACTCAACAAATTCCAGAAATGAAGGGTCATAATGAATTTGAAATGCGGGCGATGGGATTTGAACCCACGAACTCCTGAGAGACTAGCCCCTCAAGCTAGCGCCTTTGGCCAGGCTGGGCGACGCCCGCAAGAAAATTTTCTTGTATGGTTTTTATAATCCTTGATTACTTTTTTGTTCGTATGTTAATTCCTGTAAGATGTTTTACTTGTGGAAATCTAATTGCAGACAAGTATGATGATTATCAAAATAAAATAAGATCTGGGGAAGATCCTGCAAAAGTATTAGATTCTTTAGGAATTACCCGCTATTGTTGTAGGAGAATGCTATTAACATCACTTGAAACAATTCAACAAATAATTCCATTCTATGAAGCAATACAGAGAAGACATCAAGAAGTCCAATCTGAGCTAGAGTAACTTGTCTAAAATTACTTCTATTAATGGACGTATTATTTACAATAGTAGAGGTAGTAAAACAATTGAAGTTGATATTGTATCAGACAATCAATTTTTAGGTAGAGTTTGTGCACCTTCTGGTGCAAGTGTTGGAAAGTATGAAGCTGTAAGTTTTCCAAATGGAAAACCAGAAGAGAGTCTGAGAATATTAAATGAAAATTCTCAGAAATTTATCGGATTAGATTCATCAGATCTTAAAACAATTCATGATACACTGAAAAGTATTGATAAATCGTCAAATTATTCTGAAATTGGAGGTGCACTTGCGTTTGCAATAACTATTGCATCAATTGAATCATCATCAAAAGCATCGAATCAACCAATGTTTCAAACATTATCTTCTGAATCATCATTCAAATTTCCATTTCCACTAGGAAATATTTTGGGCGGAGGAGCTCATGCGGGTCCTGGAACACCCGATATTCAAGAAATTTTGATTTGCGCTACAGGTTCAAAATCAATCAGAGATGCCATTGAAACTAATTTGTCAGTGCATAGAGAATTACGTAGTGTGTTAGAAAAAGAAGATCCAAACTTTACAAATGGTAGAGGGGATGAAGGAGGTTGGGCTCCAAAATTAAAAAATGAGAAGGCGTTAGAGTTATCAGTAAAAGCTTGTGAGAATTTAGGATTTACATTAGGAAAAGAAGTATCATTGGGAGTGGACTTTGCATCATCCACTCAATGGAATGAAGAAAAACAAAAGTATGTTTACGACAGAGCAGGATTTGAAAACTCGCCAGAACAACAGATAGAATTTGCTTCAAATATTATTGAAAAATACAAGTTGGTTTATGCTGAAGATGCAGTTCATGAAGAAGCATTTTCAGACATGGCAGAACTAACTGCTAAATTTCCAAAAACACTGGTGACAGGAGATGATCTTACGGTAACTAACAAAGATATTCTAGCAAAGGCAATAGAATCAAAATCGTGTAATGCTGCAATACTCAAAGTAAACCAAGCAGGGAGTCTTTATGATGCGATTGAATTTGCCAATTTGGCAAATCAAAATAACATTAAATTAATTACATCTCATAGATCAGGAGAATCCACTGATTCACATATTTCCCACATTGGACTAGCTACAAAGTCAAAAATGCTTAAAGTAGGTGTTGTTGGAGGGGAACGAGTAGCAAAATTAAATGAGCTTTTACGCTTATCAGAGCATGATTTAATACGCGGTATGATTGAGATTTAAAGTCGCTATGAGCCAACAAATAGAAACATCAGAAATTAAAAAGAAGATTTTATCAACAGGGATCAGAGTAGGAACTCAGGTTAAAACAAAATTCATGAAACCGTTTATCACAAAGGCCAGTCCTGAAGGACTTTACATGCTTGACTTAGATATTACATTAGAAAAAATTCAAACTGCTGCAAAATTTATCAACCGTCTTGGTACAGATAAACTCATTGTTTGTTCAGCAAGACAATATGCAAACACACCAATTGAAAAGTTTTGTGAGATTTTAGAATCTAAAAAACTACTTGGGAGATTCATGCCAGGCACTCTTACAAATCCATCATTGCCATATTACATTGAACCAAAAATAGTCTTGATTTCCGATCCTCAAGTAGACGAACAAGCAGTAATTGAGGCAACAAATGCAGGAATTCCGGTTATTGGAATTGCAAATACGGATAATATTACATCAAAACTTGATCTTATTATTCCAGCAAATAACAGAGGGAGAAAAGCTCTTGCCACTGTTTATTGGTTGTTGGTTCGTCAAATTCTAATCGAGAAAGGCGAACTAAAAGAAGATCAACCGATGAAATATGAGATTGATGATTTTGAAACAAAGATAACGGAAGAGGAAATAGAATAATGCAAATTAGAACACCGGCAGTAGCCGGAATGTTCTATCCCGGCGAAAAAAACGAATTAAAAAAATCAATTAAAGAATCATTTTTACATAAATTTGGTCCTGGAAAAACTCCACCATCAAAAATAAAAAAGAAAATTTATGGAATTATTTGTCCTCATGCTGGTTACATGTATTCAGGACCTATTGCATGTCACTCATTTTATGCGATATCTTCAGACTTGCCAGAATTATTCATAATTATTGGTCCTAACCATTGGGGAATTGGAAGTAATATAGCCACTATGAAAGATAGTAAGTGGCAAACACCACTTGGAGAAGTTGAAGTGGATTCTGAAACTGTGGTAGAAATCTCAAAGCTGTCTGATGCCATTGAAATAGACAGTTTTTCTCATTCAAGAGAGCATAGTCTAGAAGTTCAAATCCCAATATTACAAGAGATATCTTCAAATTTTAAAATAGTTCCAATTGTACTGATAAATCAAAATAAGGAAATAGCTTTTCAAATTGGTACAGCGATGGCAGAAATTGCTAAAAAGAAAAAGATCATTATTATTGGATCTTCAGATTTTACTCATTACGAATCTAATGAGTTTGCACATGAACAAGATACAGCATTAATTGAGCCTATTTTAAAACTAGATGTGGATAAATTCTATGAGATTCTACATAAAAGAAATATCAGTGCATGTGGATATGGTGCAATTGCATCAACCATGGTTGCATGTAAGAACTTAGGTGCAACAAAAGGAGAATTGTTGAAATACGCTACAAGTGGAGATATTACAGGAGATACGAGTTCTGTTGTTGGATATGGGTCGATTATTTTCACTTGAAATCTAAAGCATCCGCACCAGGAAAAGTAATTCTTTTTGGTGAACATTTTGTTGTTTATGGAGTAAAGGCAATTTTATGTGCTATTAACAAACGAATCACTGTAACTGCAGAAAAAATTCCAATGGATAAAATTTTGATCAGAACAAATATCGGAAAATTAGAATTACCAATTAACAAACCGATCGTAGATATTGATTCTCCACTTAAACCATTTTATTATTTAGCAAATACGATAATTAAAAAATACAAGCAAAAAACAGGAATTGAAGTTTTTGTAGAATCAGAAATTCCATCAGGAGTTGGACTAGGATCTTCTTCTGCATGTTGTGTCGCAGGAGCAGCTGCAATATCAAGACTGTTTGAAGAAACTAGTAAAGAAGAGATTTTAGATTTAGCTATTAAAGCAGAAAGAACTATTTTTCCAAATACTTCTGGTGCAGACTGTACTGTTTGTACATTTGGGGGATTAATGGAATATGACAAAGAAAATGGTTTTTCACAAATCAAATCAAATCCCAATTTCCATCTAGTCATTGCAAACTCTAACATCAAACATTCAACAGATACTGTGGTATCAAATGTTAAAAAATTCAAAGATAAAAATGAAGAAAAATTTTTTGATATGTGTAAAAAGGAATCAGAATTAATCAATAATGTTTTGACTCTGTTGAAAGAAAACAAATTGAAGGAGTTGGGCAAAAATATGGACCATAATCAGGAATTTTTAGAAAATATAGGCGTATCTAACAAAGAATTGCGAAAAATGATCAATATAGCAAAAAAGACCTCATTTGGGGCAAAAATCACTGGAGCAGGCGGAGGAGGTTGTATCATTGCTTTAACGGATGAATCGAATCTAGAAAAAACATTATCGCAAATAAGATGGAAAAATTATGATTGTTTTTCTGTGAAAATTGATTTTAAAGGACTAGATACTTTTTAATGGACTAGATATTTGGTGACAGCATGATTCTGATAAAACTAGGGGGTTCAATTATTACAAATAAAGAAAAACCACTTACCGCAAGAAAAAAAGTTGTAGACAAAATTGCAAAAAAATTAAAGAAAATTAATGAATCCATGATTATTGTTCATGGGGGCGGATCCTTTGGACATTATTGGTCTGTAAAATATGATATGCATACTCAACCAAGAAAATATGATTTGTATGGAGTTGCAATAGTAAAAAATTCAATGATAGAACTCAATAAAATAATTCTAGATTCATTTATTACAAATAAATTAAATCCTTACTCTCTTCCTCCAACGGATTTTATGATAGGAAACAAACCAAATTTAAAGAAAGTAAAACAAATTGAAGAGATTGCAAAGTCAGGATTAATTCCAATTACTTATGGAGATGCTCTTTGGTACGGTAACAAGAAAACATACATTTTGTCAGGAGACAAAATAATGACATACTTATCTAAAATTCTAAAACCAAGACTGAGTATTTTTGCTTTAAATGAAGATGGTCTTTATTCTGATCTAAAAACAAAAAAATTGATTAAAGAGTTAAGGGGAGAAAATCCTAAGATCTCCAAAAACAAAATGGATGTTACAGGAGGAATGACACGAAAGATTGAGGAAGCAACCAAGATTTCAAAAATTGGGATAAATGTTTTTTTTGTAAATGGAAACAATCCAGAAAGAATTGTAAAAGCGATTAAAAATAGGAAATATGAAGGGACTCTGTTTAGAGGCAAAAGAAATGTCCGATGAATATGTAATTTTAGTAGACGAAAATGATAATCCAATAGGTTCTGAGGAGAAAGTAATATGTCATTTACCAGATGGAAAACTTCACAGAGCATTTACAGTATTGTTATTTGATAAAAAGGGAAGACTAGTTCTTACAAGAAGAGCAAAAGAGAAGATGCTATGGCCGGGAGATTGGGATGGAACAGTTGCAAGTCACCCAAGAGAAGGCGAGACGTATACGTCATCAGCTGAAAGAAGAATGCCTGAAGAACTAGGAATTTCATGTAAAATGGATTATTTGATGAAATTTGAGTATCATGTTCCCTACAAGGATATAGGTTCGGAGAATGAGATTTGTGGTACATTAATTGGTATTGTTGATGAGGCTACTCAATTCAAAATGGTTAAAGATGAAATTGATGAAATCAAATGGATTTCAGCGAACAAACTTTTTTCAGAGATTAAAAACAATCCAGAAATCTATTGTCCATGGATGTTAATTGCACTAGAATTTTTAGACAAATCAAGAAAAGAAATGATTGAAAAATACCAAAATGTATTTTCACAATGGATAAATGAGAATATGAAAAAAGAATTACTAAATGCCATTAAAGTTCATCTTCCTGACAAAAAATGGAGACTAGTGAAATGAAAAAAACAAAACTGATTGAAAAAAATGCAAAAATTGTTAATTCTTATTTGAATTCCAAACTGAGAGGAAATCCCAAAATGCTCTACGAGGCAGCTGGTCATCTGATTATTCATGGTGGAAAAAGATTGCGACCATACATGGTAATGAAGAGTTGTCAGATTCTAGGAGGTAAAGTTGAAAAAGCAATGCCTGCAGCAAGTGCAATTGAAATGATACACAACTTCACGTTAGTACATGACGATATTATGGATAATGATGAAATGAGACATGGTGTTCCAACTGTTCATAAAAAATTTGGAATGCCAATTGCAATTCTTGCAGGAGATGTTTTATTTTCTAAAGCATACCAGGTAATCTCTGATTCAAAACTATCACATAATGCTACTATACATCTAATTTCTAGATTAGCAAAAGCTTGTGTCAATGTTTGCGAAGGACAACTGCTTGACATTAGAATGGCAGAGCAAAAAAAAATTCCATCACAGTCAGAATACATTACAATGATTAACAAAAAAACAGCTGCCCTCTTTGATGTTTCTTGTGCAATGGGTGCAATATGTGCTACAGACAAAACAGAAGATATTGAAAATCTTTCTGCGTTTGGAAGAAATCTAGGAATTGCATTTCAGATTACAGATGATCTTATTGGTGTAATGGGAGACCCAAAAGTAACAAAAAAGCCTGTTGGAAATGATCTCAGAGAAGGTAAGAAATCATTGCCAATACTTATGGCAATAAAATCATCCAAGGGAAAAGATAAGAAAATAATTTTAAAGGTGTTTGGAAATGCGAAAGCAACTAAAAATGATCTAAAAATGGCTGTAGATGCAATTTCTAGACTTAAAATTGAAGAAAGTGTCAGAAAACAGGCTTTAAAGTATGCTGAAAAGGCTGAGAAATCGCTTTTAAAATATTCTGGAACACATAAAATAGAACTAGTGTCTTTATTGGATTTTGTTGTAAAAAGGAGTTTGTAATTTGAATGAGGGTTTAACAAGAGAAATTAGAAAAATAGCTTTACAAAATGCATTTGAACATGACGGAAAAACACAAGACAAAATAATTCTAGCAAAAATTCTAGGAACAAAACCAGAATATAGAACAAAAGTAAAGGAGATTATCGGAGATATTTCTCAAATTGTATCTTCTGTAAATCAATTATCATTTGATGAACAAAAAAAGGAAATTGAGGAGAATTTTTCTGAGATTTTAGTTCCAAAAGAAAAAATTCAAGAAAGAGAAGGATTACCTCCATTACCTAATGCAGAACAAGGAAATGTAGTAACACGATTTCCACCTGAACCAAATGGATATCCGCATATCGGACATGCAAAAGCGGCTATCATAAATGCAGAATATGCAAAGATGTATGGAGGTAAATGTATTCTTAGGATAGACGATACAAATCCGGAAGCAGAAAGAATGGAATATCATGCTGCAATCAAAGTAGGGCTAGATTGGTTAGGAATTGAATTTGACAGCATAAAGAGTACTTCAGATGATATGGAACTATTTTATGAGAAAGCAATGGAGTTAATAAATTCTGGAAAAGCATATGTTTGTACTTGTAAGAGAGACGACATTAGCAAGAACAGAAGAGAAAGAAAAAATTGCAAGTGCAGTATGAGTGATATTAAACAGAATAATCAAGGCTGGAAAAAGATGTTTGAAAAATACAAACCTGGTGAAGCCATTATAAGATTTAGAGGAGATATGAAAGCAGATAATGCAGTAATGAGAGATCCTGTATTATTTAGAATCATCCATGAAAAACACTATACATTAGGAGAGAGATATAGAGTTTGGCCAAGCTATGATTTTGCCGTTGCAATTGAAGATAGTAATGATGGAATTACACATGCTTTTCGTTCTAAAGAATTTGAATTAAGAAAGGAACTAATCGATACGATTCTAGATGCCTTGAATATGAGAAAACCCTATCAAGGATTCTTTTCTAGACTTGAATTTAAGGGAATGCCGATATCAAAGAGAATACTGAAACCGCTAATAGAAGAAGGAAAGGTTTCTTGGTATGATGATCCACGCCTGCCAACCCTAGAAGCATTAAGAAGAAGAGGTATCAAACCCCAAGCAATCAAAAAATTTGTTTTGTCCCTTGGTTTAACTAAAGCAAATACTCTTGCTCCATTTGATGCATTGGAGGCATTTAATAGAAAATTTGTGGATGCAGACAGTATCAGATTATTTATGGTTTCCAAACCAAAAAAATTGTTAGTAAAGGGATTACCTTTTTTGGTTGTGGAAATACCAAATCATCCAATAAAAGACATGGGTAAAAGAAAAATTGAGATTGATGATAGAATTTTGATTTCTGGAGAAGACGCAGAAAGTGTTGGAGAAAATTCTCAGATTAGGCTACTTGGATTGGGAAATGTCATGATCACAAAAGTAGGGGAACAACTAGAAGGAGAATTTGTTAAAGATGGGAATGTTTTAGACATACCAAAAATTCAGTGGGTTCCTGAAAAAAATTCTCATGAGATTAAAATATTGATTCCTAAACAATTATTCATAGAAGAAGAATTTAATGAAGATAGTTTGGAAGAGTTAGAGGTTTATACAGAACCATATTATTTAAAATTAAAAGAAGGGGAAGAGATTCAATTTGTTAGATTTGGGTATTGTAGAAAGGATTCACAGAATCAAGCAATATTTACACACAAGTAAGTGAGAAAGTAATGAAAATAGCACGATTATTATATGAAAATACTGAAACCTATGGTTTAATCAAGGAAAATAAAGTTGCAACAAAAGATGAGATCACATATCAAACAGGAGTTCCAATTCCACAAAGTATCAAAGATTTTCTTTTTGATGGATGGTTTAATGAAGTAAAAGATCAGTTAGATGATTTACCATATAATGAAAACATTTCAAAATTTAAATTACTTAGTCCTATTCCAAACCCTAACAAAATCATCTGTTTAGCATTCAACTATACAGATCATGCTGAAGAGCAAGGATTGAAAGCACCTGAAGACCCTTCAATAGTGATTAAACCAAGAACTACATTGAATTCTACAAATTCAGATATAATATGTCCAGATTTTGTAACTCAGTTAGACTATGAAATAGAATTAGCTATGATAATAGGTAAGAATTGCAAAAATATTTCAGAAGAAGAGGCAAAAGAAGCAATTTTTGGCTATATGGTGTTTAATGATGTTTCTGCAAGAGACATCCAATTCAAAGATAAGCAATTTACAAGAGGTAAAAGTTTCGACACATTTGCACCGTGTGGTCCTTGGATTACGACTGCCGATGAAATCAGGGATCCACAAAATCTTAAACTATCAACAAAAATTAATGGTGAGATACGTCAAGACTCATCTACTAGTAAGATGTTCATTAAAATTCCAGAAATTGTTTCAAAGATCAGCAAAGTAATGACACTTGAAAAAGGGGACATTATATCAACTGGAACTCCTGCTGGTGTAATGCTGAATAAACCAAATGCAGTTTTTCTTAAAGATGGTGATAAAGTAGAAATGGAAATCGAGAATGTTGGAGTTTTGAGAAATACAATAAAATTTGTGAAAAGTATCTAATCTAAGGATTTTTGCATGAGATTAAATGAAATTCTATGTTCTAGGTTTGGTAATTTGGATAAAATCTCTTTAGTCAAAATCTGTATTCTATGATAGTTGTTTTTAAAAGCAAAGTTTTGCAGGTATGAAATCAAAATATGATTATTTTTTTCAGAACCTGCATGCAATGTTACAATCAATGTTTTTTCAAAATGTTCTGAATCAGTTAAAATTGCAAAGGATGCATCACCATATTCATCAGAGTAAATTATTTTTTTGTTACTAATCAGAGATTCTAAAATTTCATCAACCAATAATAGCCATCTCCAAGACTTTACATAATGAGATAAAGAAGTAATTTTATGGATATAGCCAAACTTAATATTATTATTTTCTGTTGATTTGGGTACTAGTGAATAGAAATTCCAAGTTTCTTTGATTTTATAGTTTAGATTTTCGGCCATTGACAAAGAAGGAGAATTTTTAGTATCTATTAGCATAAATGATGATTGTATGCCTTTTTTGCTTGCCAGAAATTCAATATGAGTGACAAGTTTTGATGCTAAACCTTGTCTTCGAATTAAATAATCAATCCGAATTCCTTCAATCCAAACTTCAGTATTGGAAAAAAATGCATGACAAATACCTACAGGGGTATCTTTTTCAATTACAAACAAATTTCCTTCTTCAATCCAATAATCCCAAACATCTTGGATGTAATCGCCCCATGAAAAAGTATTTTTACAAAACTCTAAAATTTTGTTTTTATCAGTATGAACTGCCTCCCTAATTTTCATTCTTTGATATAAGAAAAAATATTAAGAATAAAAGGCTGAATAGTGTCATTATGGGAAAGATCATAGTTGGAAAAACATCGGATATTCATTCTGGAAAGATGACTAAAGTTTCTATAGACGGGAAAGATATTTTGGTTGCAAATATTGATGGAGAATTTTGCGCGATGGATGATACTTGCACTCATTCAGGTGCAAGTCTATCAGATGGTAAATTGGATGGATGTATTGTTACTTGTGGATGGCATGCAGCAGAATTTGATTGTAAAACAGGAAAATTGGTAAGATTTCCTGCAAAGATAAGAGATCTAACATCATATAACATAAGCATAGAGTCAGATAATGTCTTTGTAGAGGTGTAAGTATATACTTCGTATTTTATTAGAGGGTGTAAGAAATGGCAGATGAGAAACAAAACAGAGAATCAATGAAAGAGGCAATTGAGACATTGAATCAAATCGCATCAAGCGGCTCCACACCCAAAACAATCAAAAAATCAATTACTGATTTAATTGCAGATTTGAATAATGAAGAGAATTCTCTGTCTGTAAGAGCTGCAAATACAATAAGCATGTTAGACGATGTAACACAAGATCCCAATATGCCATCATACGTAAGAACACAATTATGGCAAGCAGTTTCCAAGCTTGAGAGTATAAGAGAATAAATGACATATTATTGAATTTTGAATATTGAAAATCGAAGACTATCTAAAATCACTTCCTGAAAATATTGTGAGTGGGGAAGATGTTCAGCTTACTAATAAGTCATTTAGAGAGATTTTTGAGTTTGTTAATTTGGGGGGGAAAGATAATTTTTATCATCTTGGATGTGGAGATGGTAAAGGAATTGTTATTGCTTTAGAAGAATACCATGTGAATAATGCAATAGGAATAGATAATGATGAAAATAAGATCAAACAAGCTAAAAATAATTTAATTGAGAAAAATCTATCAGCCAAATTAATTTGTGAAGATATTCAAAATTCAGATATTTCTGATGCAACTGTAATTCTTTTTTGGTTTACTGATGAAAAAATTATCAACACAATGATGAAAAAGTTTGAGAAATTAAATCCTGATACAAAAATTATTACAATTTGGGGGCCATTATCATACTGTCTTCCTGAAAAAGTAAAATTTCCATATATCATTAACAAAATTCCCTTAAAAAAAGCAAGTAGCTTACAAGAACAAATATTAGCAATTTTTGGAGTAAAATGCATAGATTTTGTAACAGCATGGGAATTTGCTGAGAGGTATACAAAAGCAATAGGATCTACAGTTGAAAATGACAGATTTCTTACAATAATCCAAACTTTGACAATTTGGATAAATGCAAAAAATCTAGGAGTTTCTTGTGGAGATGAGATTCCTGAATCAATTAAGACATACATTAACATAATGAAAACACATTTTGACATTGATTTTGAGTATCTTTTACAAGAATAATTTTTCTGCAATGTTTTTATTTTATTAATAATAAATATTTTTATGGAAGGCAGAATTCACATTAACGTCTCTGCTGTTGATTACGATCAAACGAGTAAGGCAATTTCCAGGCAATTATCACTTTTAGAAGAAATGGTTCACAGCCAAGATGATTTTGTTATGACAGATTCAGAATTTGCATTTGGATGGCATTTTTTCATTGTTGGTGTTAATCGTTCATTGATTGAGAAATTAGTTGATCAGATGGGTTCAGATTTTGACAAATTGAAGGGTAAGGGAATTGAAAAGAAGTTCCTCACATGGCTAACCAATAACATTGAAGGAAAAACACCTAGATTCAAGCTTGCAATAAAAGAAGAAATGGAATCGAGTAAGTATGGGATTTTTTAGAATGGGTATGTTGAAAAGATGACTTGTGAAATTAGTTGAAGATCCGCTTATGATTCTAGGAGTAAAATATTAAAAAAATACAAATTTTGTAAATCAATGCAATTCCAAGGAATGATTACCTAATATACACAGGTTAGTATTTACAAGTCATGAAGTATTGCCATGACTGTTTGACTCCGATTAATCGTTATTCAAAAGAGGAATATTGTTTAGGTTGTTTAAGAGATAGAGACATTAAGGAAAACTCCAAAAAAACAGATTAGATATAATTTCGTCTAAATCATCACTAGTTGGTTTTACACTCATATTTCTGCTGTTTATCATATCTAGGATATTTTAGTTTATGACATACTTCACAGTATAATTGATTTGACATATCTTTAGAGGTAGGAACATGTAAAAAGAGTACACATAATATAACTAGACTAAAGATTCCTAATTAGGAATCAAACTAATTAGGAATCAAACTAATTAGGAATCAAACTAATTAGGAATCAAACTAATTAGGAATCAAACTAATTAGGTTAGTAGGTAATCCTTTTGAGCCATATCAAATACATTTGTAGGTTTTAACTAATTTGTAGGCCCTCGAGGGGAATCGAACCCCTGTCCGGGGATCCACAGTCCCCTATACTAGCCACTGTACTACGAGGGCCACGAGAATGAAATGCTGTTTAACCAGTAATAATCTTTGATTTTATTTTAATGAAAATTAGCCTGTAGATTTATTATTGAGCAGTTTAAATTTTAGTTATGAGATTTTGGTGGGTAGCAATGGCAGTAGCAATAGGGCTCACGTGGATTGGTGCAAATTATTTACTACCATGGAAGTAAGCAACAAATCATACGAATGTCATTTTATTGTTTTAAGGATAATAACAGAAATTAGCGATCGCTTTAAATTTGTTGTATAAGGCTAGCTTTCATCTTGAAGAGAAGTATAATTCCAACCAGATTACGTTCAGGGAAAAAATCTGTACAAGATTCAATAGGAAAATCAGTAGAAAGAATTCAAGGAAATGGTTTTACATGGATTGATGTCCAAAATCCAGATAGATGGATAATTGAGGAATTAGCACAAGAATTTAATCTAAATGCACTTAACATAGAAGATTGCCTCGCAAAATTTGAACTTCCTAAGATGGATGCTTATGATGATCATTTTTTCCTAATTCTTCACTTTCCACCACTGTTTTCAAAAATTGCAGCACCACAGGTTAGCCAACTTTCAGTATTCATGGGGAAAAATTTTCTTATTACCATTCATCAAGGAGATTTGAAACCATTAGTAGACATTGTGAAAACTTGCAAGGAATCTCAAGATAAACAACGTATGGAACAACTTTTAGGAGAATCATCAGGCGCATTATTACATGAAATAATAGATGTGCTTGTAGATGATATGCTTCACACATTACGCAGAATTATGGCAAATTTGGTAGAGATTGAAGAAGGGGTCTTTGATGAGAGGAGATCTGTGGCCAGACAGATCTCACGACTCAGAAAAGAGATTACTATTCTTAGAAGAATCTCAAATCCTTTAAAGAGATTGGTTTTGGAAACTGGTAAACAGGTTCAGCGATTTGTTTCAACAGATGATGACGATCTCAAATTGTATTTTGATGATGTGATTGATCATCTTGATAGGATTATTGAGAGTTTGGAGGAATCTCGGGAGACTATGGAAATTTATAAAGATACAGATTTTGTGTTAAGTACAGAAAAAACAAATAAAGTTCTTGCCATACTCACGATGATATTTACACTTGCAATTCCAGCAACCATAATTGGAACGTTTTATGGAATGAATATTGTATTACCTGGTGGAATAGGTGAACAAAATGATTCTATGTTAGGACCATATTCAACATTCATAATTATTGTTTTAGCATCATTAATTCCAGCAGGATTGATGTTTGCATATTTTAAGAGATTAGGTTGGATGAGATAAGTTTATTTTGTAGTTTTTTGATGTAAGCTGATTCTCACTTTTGTTAAAGACATAGATCATATGGGATTGTAATTAACAAACCTGAATCAACACCTACATTGTTACAATTTTCACTAAAACTCATATGATTTTTTGTAAAACATCCTTGTTCTTTATAATATTCAAATGAACCATCAGAAAGATAATGATTCAATTCTGTTTCAGACGGAACGAAAAATACATCAAAACCGAGGCTCTTGTCATTTATAGAAATTACAAATTCACATGATGTAGAATTTTTGTATGTACATACTGGAATGAATTGAAGATAAGCATTTTTTAGAAATTATTGTTATTGTTTTAAATCATAATTTTCATTGACAGTATTTTGGAATTTAGATATATAGGGATCAATGCTTAACTGTGTGCATTGTATTAACTCGATATTATTTCGAACATTATCAATAGTATATCTATACGAGTGGGTTTCTAACTTGATTCACAATTACTGAACTCACGATTTAGTCTGACAAAAGATTTTTGATTTTGGTACTGAAGTTGATTGGAATTATAATCAAATAATTCACTAAATTCTGGATCATTAAAGATACTAACAGTTGATTTAGGATCAGGTTTGACCAAACATTTGTTATATCATACAAAATATTTCTCGGATAGTTATTTCATTCTGATTGAAGATGAACATAGATGAAATATTTGTTGACATCTTTCATAAGAAGAATCAAAATCAAGTGTCCATATAGCATATTAAAAAAATAGAACGAATACAATAGATGGGAAAATAAAATAGAAAATCTTTTTCACAAATTACACCTACTAGAGAAATATTTCATTGTTAATATTTTGTGTAATTATTTGAGAAAATATCAATCCTATTAATAATATCATGATTTCTCTGTTAATCAGATTAGATAAATACAAGATATTGAGTTATATAAATATGGGTAAAATTAGAATTAGAACGGGTAGAGGAACTGGAACTAGGGAGATCGAAGATGGTCAAAAGAAATGGTCAGGAGATGAATATAGAAGAGTCCAAGAAGAAAGAAAAAAAGCAGCAGTCAATAGAATGGTTCATACAGGTAGAGGAACAGGTGCCAAAAAATTAGGAGATTTGCCAGAACCGAAACCAAGACCCTCAACTGAAGGCATGACAAGAGTTACTGGCAGAGGAACAGGTTCTCGAAAGAGTACGAATAAGGGTTCTTAATTAATAGTAAAATTTCGTTTTTAATTTTCTTAATGTATGTCATATCTAAATGGATTAAAAATAAGAATTTTAGAAAATTATATTTAATCATCATCAAACTTTTGTATATCTTGTACCGAATCAAAAATATTCTTGTACCTCTTGATGGCTCATCGACATCTCTAAAAGGATTCAATTTAGCATTAACACTTGCAAAATCACTTGATGCAAAAATTACTGTAATTAATGTAATAAGATTTTCAAATAATTATCAATTTCCTGCATCATCAGAAATAAAACAAAGTCATGTAAAAAGTGCAGAAAAGATCATTTCAGATGCACAGAAAATAGCCAAAAAAGAAAAGATTGGATTTGTTGGGAAAATTGTAAAAGGGAATAACATAAGTAAAGAAATTATCAAGTTTTCTAAAATCAAGAATATTGATTTAATAATTATTGGATCAAGAGGCCCATATCCTAGTTCTGAAACATTTCTTGGAAGTGTTGCAAATTATGTTTTACACAAATCTTGTATCCCAATTACAATAGTAAAATAAAAGGAAAGTTTAGAATATTAAATTTTGATGTCAGTTCCTTCTTTGAGTTTTTCCCAATCAGCCAAAAAGTTTTTGAGTCCAATATCAGTTAAAGGATGATTCAGCATCTTGTCTAAGACTGCAGGAGGCAATGTTACAACGTCTGCACCAATTTTTGCGGCATCTATAACGTGCAGTGGATGTCTAATACTTGCGACAAGAATTTCTGTTTCAAAATCATAATTTGAAAAAATTTCCTTAATCTCTTTTATCAAATGCATACCATCCTGACCAATATCATCCAGTCTTCCAATAAACGGACTGACATATTTTGCTCCAGATTTTGCTGCTAGAAGAGCTTGATTCGGTGAGAAAATCAAGGTCACATTAACAGGAATTCCTTCTGATGTAAGATGTTTACACGCTTTCAAGCCATTAGGAGTTATTGGAACTTTGACTACAACATTTCGTCCGTATTCTCTTAGTCGTTTTCCTTCTTCAACCATTCCAATGTAATCAGTACTTACGACCTCTAGACTAACATCTCCTTTAATGATTTTAGTGATTTCTTTCATCCCATCTTTTGGGTTACCACCTTCTTTTGATATTAAAGAAGGATTTGTAGTAATTCCATCAAGTAATCCCATATCATTAAATTTTTTAATAGATTCGAGGTTTGCAGTATCTAGAAAAATTTTCATAATTTTTTGCTCCTTAATTCTTTGACTTGATTTGCTATATTAAGAGATGTTATTCCGTGTTTTTCTAAAAGAAGTGGAACTTCATTGTCTCTTGCAGATTCTCCAAACATATCTTGAACACCTATTCTTTTAATTGGAGATGGGTATCTCTCAGAAACTGTTTCGGCGACTGCAGAACCCATTCCACCAAAAATATTATGTTCTTCACATGTAACAATATATCCAGTTTCACGAGATGCTTTTTCCAAAAGTTCAGCGTCAATTGGTTTTACTGAAAATATATCTAGCACCCTACATGAAATTCCATCCTGTTTAAGAGAATTAGCTGCTTCAAGAGCCATTCTAACTGTAATTCCACATGCAGCAATTGTGCAATCATTTCCATCACGAATTGTGATTCCTTTACCTATTTGAAAGTCCTGAGACTCTGAATGAACTACAGGTGTCTTTGATCTTGCCATTCTCATGTAAAATGGACCATATTCTTGTGACATCAATTTTGTTAATTTTGAAACTGCAAAGGTATCTGCTGGGATAAAAACACGAAAATTTGGAATTGCTCTCATAATTGCAATATCTTCAATTTGTTGATGAGAGCCGCCATCAGGTCCAACAGTTAGACCGCCATGGGAAACAACTAGTTTTACATCAAGTCCTTTTTTTCCAGGAGGTGAGGGATATGCAACTCCATTTCGAATTTGATCTACTGCTCTACCAGGAAGAAAGATTGCATATGTGCTTGCAAAAGAAATTTTACCTGATGCTGCAAGACCTGCAGAAAGCGATACAAGATTTCCCTCTGCAATACCAACATTAAAGAAACGTTTTGGAAACTCTTTTCCAAATTCTGAGATTTTCAAAGAATCAGTAGTATCAGCTCCCAAAACAACAATATTGGGGTTTTCTCTACCAATCTCAATTAGAGCTTTTGAATACTCTGTTCTCATATCAGTCATTTCTGGTGGATTCATAGATATTTTGCCTCCTGTGCTATTTTCTTGATTTGATCTTGTTTTTCACCTACAACATGTAATCCAATCCACTTCTTTACTAGTTCGGATCCACCCAACTCATTTGCTGTATCAAGAAGTATTTTTCGTCTAGATCTCATTACATGATTTCTAAATTCTCTAATTGCGCCTCTAACATCCTGTTGACCAATTATTGCACTACCACCAACAAATGCCCTCGCACCATCAGCAAAAATAGAGCCAATATTATCAAGAGTAACGCCTCCGTCTGCTTCTATATAACCTGTGAATTTATGCTCAATTAGAATATGTTGTAATCTTCTCATTTTTTCATGAGTTTTTTCAATGTATTTTTGTCCAGATTTTCCAGGAACAACAGACATTACAATTAGTTGATCAAGGGTTGGAATGAATTTGTAAGACCAATTAGGAAGATCAGTGTCAGGATTTATAGCAAGACCTACTCCAATTTGGTTTTGTTTTAACAAGTCATGTATTTCACCAAAACTTGATTCATCACACACTTCTGCATGAACGGTAATGATATCACTTCCTGCATCAATATAATTACGAATATGTTTTACTGGCTCATTAATCATCAAATGAGAGTCAAATGGAATTATTGTTAAAGGTCTTAATTCTTTAATTTTTGCATGATCAAAAGTTTGGTTTGGAACAAATTGACCATCCATTACATCAAGATGAATGCAATCAGCTCTTCCAGTCACACAACGTTTAATTTCGTTTTCCAGATTTGTCATGTCACCTGCAATTATGGATGGTGCAATCATAAATTGAGAATCAAGTTCTTGATAAATTATCGGCACAACATCTGAATCAGATGCCTTTCCATGCCATTGAGGGTTGTCCTCCATATGTTCAACACCCTTTCCTTTGATTGTTCTTGAAATAATGATTGTCGGTACACCTTTTGTTGCATTGGCTTTAGTGATTGCTGCGTCAATTTGTTCAATTCTATGACCGTCAATTTCAATAACATTCCAACCAAAAGATCTCCACTTGTCTCCTGTTTTCCATCTTGATGCATCCTTCCACATCTCCGAAGGTTCATCACCATCTAAGTTTTCATCAAGTGGCATAATTTTTTCAGTATAAGAGTCCTGCTGGATGAAATTTCTATCTAAAAATGCTGTCAGATTATCAACCTTGTATTTTGCTGCAGTCATTGCAGCTTCCCATACTTGTCCCTCATCGGATTCCCCATCACCCATAATGGTATACACATGATAGGTTTTCTCATCAATTTTTCCTGCTAAAGCAATTCCAACGGAATAGGATAAGCCAGTTCCAAGAGAACCTCCACAAAATTCAACACCAGGACATTTTAGATCAGGATGACCTTGGAGTTTACTGCCAAGTTTTCTTAATGTATCAAGTTCAGATTCAGGAAAATAGCCAGCAATTGCCATATTAGAAAATAAGCCAGGTGCAGCATGTCCTTTTGACAATACAAGTCTATCCCGATCTTCCCAAGTAGGATTTTTTGGATCATATTTCAAGTATTTGTAAAATATACAGCCCAAAATTTCAGCCATTGAGAAAGAACCACCAGGATGACCAGAGCCTGCTGTATTTGTAGCACGGATCACTAGCTTACGGGCACTTTGAACATTCTTCTTAATTTGATAATAGTTAAGACCCATAATAGATTGAGTTTCTTTAGATTTTTAATAAAAATCTACTTGAAATGAACCATTAGATTGACAAGTAATGAAGATAACTGAAAATTTTAATGTGATCGTATGTAATATTTATTATGAGATTTAGAGAAAGAATTCCAATTGTTGTATATGATAATCATTGTTATCTATGCGTAAAATTTGCAAAGATAATTAACTTTTTTTCTAGAGGAAGAATTGCAATGGTAGGTCATTATTCAAGTTTAGGCCAAAAAATCAGAGACGATGTTTTAGATGACTCTGCACTTCAGATGTTTTGGTTAATTAATGAAAAAAATGCTTTTGGTGGAAGAGCAGCTCTTTTACCATTAGTAAAAGCAATAATTAGCCTTAAGGAAAAAGAATCAGTTTCAATAAAGATTAATGAGCAATGTGATCATGATTGTAAAACCGTAAAAGCTGTTTTTATCAGATCTGTCAGCTTGCTATCAAATAGTAAGAAAATAGAATTCTAGTAAATCTAAATAATACAACAAAACACATGTTTTCGTATGAAGATCAGAGTTGAAGAGTACAATCCAAACAGAAAGACACCTATGCTATGCGGATTTGTGATTGAAGATTCTGATAAGATTTTAGGATTAAGTAAAATTGATTCAAAGATTGCGCATCATGTTGAACAGGCTCTAATTGACATGTGTGGGAAAATTGGCAAGATTGCCGTGATTCCCACAGGGATTACAGCTCAAAGAATTCTATTAGCAGGTATTGGTAAGAAAGAAAAATTCACAAATGATACTATAAGATATGTTTCAGGAAAAATTGCTCAAAAAGCAAAAGAGCTTAAGGTTAAAGAATTTTCTATAATATTACCACCAAATGCAGTTGCAGATCCAATTTCATCAGTATCCCAAATAGTAGAGGGATGTAAAATGGCATCATACAGGTTTGAAAAATATAAATCAGAAAAGGAACACATTGTACCAGAACTTGTAATAATATCTCCAAAATCAGATAAAATTACCAAAGCAATTAGAACGGCAGAGATTGTTGCTGGAGGATCTGTTTTTGCAAAGAGTATTGCAAATCTTCCTCCGAATGAATGTACTCCAACAACATTAGCAAATTTTGCTAGGGATATGGCAAAAAAGAATAAAATGAAATTTACCGTTATTTCTAAGAAGGAACTAAAAAGTAAAGGGTTTGGTGGAATTACTGCAGTAGGACAAGGAAGTAAAAATGAACCAAAGATGATAATTATAGAACATAACAAAGGAAGAACAACAGAAAAACCAATTGTGCTAGTTGGAAAAGCTGTCACATTTGATACAGGTGGGATTTCTTTAAAACCTGGAGAAAAAATGGATGAAATGAAATTTGACAAGTGTGGTGGATGTACTGTTTTGGGAATCATGAAATCAGTTTCTGAATTAAAACTTCCAATCAACGTTGTCGGAATTGTGCCATCTGTAGAAAATATGCCAGGAGGAGAATCGTACCGACCTGGGGATATCATAAAGCTATATAGTGGAAAAACTGCAGAAATTCTAAATACCGATGCTGAGGGAAGGTTAATCTTAGCTGATGCATTATCCTATGGAGAAAAACACTATTCTCCTAGAGCAATTATTGATTTTGCAACATTAACTGGAGCATGCATTATTGCATTAGGCACCAACGTGGCAGCAATGATCTCAAGTAATGACAGATTAAAACAAAAAATCTTAGATGCATCAAAAAGAACCACCGAAGAACTTTGGGAACTGCCTCTTAATGATGATTATATGGATATGATAAAGTCAGATGTTGCAGATATGAAAAATGTAGGAATTGGAAGAGCCGCAGGAACAATTACAGCTGCTGCATTTCTCAGAAATGCAATTAATGATACTCCATGGGTTCACATAGATATTGCAGGGGTTGCATGGACACAAGTAGCAACAAAAGAAAAACCATATAATCCAAAAGGAGCTACAGGATTTGGAGTAAGATTGATTTTAGAATATCTTCAAAATCTCTAGTTCAGATTCAACAATAATTATCATTATTGAAAATTAATTTCTATATTATTATACAAAAAATTCATTATTAATACATGATAGAAAAAACCTGTGAGTGTAATGATGCGCACCATACTGGTCATGATTATATTCACTACAAGCATCTAGGTGATCAGTGCATTCATCCGGATGGATATATCCATAAAATTGGTGAAGGGTGATGACTGTTGAAAATGCAATAATGAGGTTAAATGATTTAATCATGGAAAGAGAGCAACTGAAAGAGCTAATACAAAAAGAAATGAAATATGACATATCAGAAGCTGCAAAAACTAGTGTAATTGCAACTGTGGATTTTCTAAAAGATGAAATTGAGACTCTAAAAGATATTCTAAAAGAGTTGGACTAGTATCCTCTACTGTTTCTGTCAGGTTTTCCAATATTTGGATTTCTAAAACCATGTTTCTCCATCATATGATTTAGGAATCTTATATCATCAGAGAATTGTTCTCCACAGACACTACAGTTTGGCATTAAAATCACAATGCAGACATTGATATCCATATTAAAAGATTCATTGATTAGTAATTTAAAATGCCAGCACTGTTGCTTCCCAAGAGCTCTCGCATCTTAGTAGCACAACAGCGACGTTAGGTTTGACTTCCAAGTTCGGAAAGGGATTGGGTCGCACCCTAACGCTATGGCCGGCTTGAATTATACTATCAGATTCTTATCTATTAACGTACCGCCAAAAGAGAGTAGTTCAAAAGAGGTATAAATCAAGGAAAAGCCGAAATATGGCATGACACATAGAGTTGCAGTACTAGACAAGGAACTTTGTCAACCTAAAAAATGTGGGTTGGAGTGTATAAAATATTGTCCAGTAAATAAATCAGGAGCAGATTGCATAGTCCTTAATGAAGAGACAAAAAAGGCTCAGATTGATGAGGATGTATGTAATGGTTGTGGGATATGTGTCAAGGTTTGTCCATTTGAGGCAATAACGATTGTTAACTTAGCATCGGAGCTTGCAACTGACAAGATCCATCAATATGGTCCAAATTCATTTAGACTTTACAAATTACCAACTCCAAAAAAAGGGGAGGTGGTAGGACTTTTAGGTAGAAATGGGATGGGAAAAAGTACTGTTGTAAATATTCTTTCAGGTAATCTTAAACCAAATCTTGGCAGATATGAGAATCCTCCAGAATGGAATGAAATTTTAAAATATTATAGTGGAACAGAGTTAAAATCACATTTTGAAAAAATTGAACGAAATGAAATTCGAGTTTCTATTAAACCTCAACAAGTACATCATATTGCACAAGTGTTTGATGGTACGGGAAAAGAACTAGTTGAAAAATATGATGAAAGAGGAGTAGCAAATCAGTTAATCAAAGAATTAGGATTACAAAATTCAGTTGACCAAAATCTAAAAGAATTGAGTGGGGGGGAATTACAAAGGATTGCAGTTGCAGCTGCTGCATCAAAAGATACAGAATTTTACTTTTTTGATGAACCATCTTCTTATAATGATGTTTTTCAAAGAACCGGAGTTGCTAGAGTGATTCAAGGATTGGCAAACATTGGAAAAAGTGTCATGGTAGTAGAGCATGATCTTACTCTATTAGACTTTCTAAGTGACTACATTGAAGTACTATATGGGGAACCAGCAGCCTACGGCATTGTTTCTAATATTTTATCAACCAAAGTTGGAATCAATGTATTTCTTGACGGATATCTTCCAAATGAAAATGTCAGATTTAGGGACAAAAAATTTTCATTTGATGTTTCATCTTCATCTACAGACCAATTTCAAGAAGGAAGTGAGATTGTGTCATATCCAAAACTCGAGAAAAGATATTCTTCGTTTTCTGTTACTATTGATCCGGGTGTCGTAAGAAAAGGAGAAATTTTGGGAATTTTGGGTGCAAATGCACTTGGTAAGACCACAATGATGAAGATGATAGCAGGTGTAGAAAAACCAGATTCAGGTACAATTGACAAGAAAATAAAAATTGCTTACAAGCCACAATATCTTCAAAATGATATTGATGTAGAAGTTGTTGCATTACTTGAAAAGGCAAATAATGGACCAATAGAAGGAAGTCAAGAAGAAGAACAAATCCTAGATCCACTGAAAATTAAGAAATTGTATAACAAGTATGCCAAAAACTTATCAGGAGGTGAACTCCAAAAAGTTGCAGTAGCATCATGTCTCTTGCAAAAAGTTGATCTATATGCATTAGATGAACCATCTGCATTCTTGGATGTAGAAGACAGAATAGCGATTGCAAAATTTTTGCAAAAATTTGTTCGTTCATTTGGGAAATCAGCTATAATTATTGATCATGACTTGCAGTTGATGGATCTAATTTCTGATTCTATAGTAATTTTTGAGGGAGAATCTGGCAAGGCAGGTCATGCTACATCACCAATGAACAAAGCAGATGCAATGAATCGATTTCTAAAATCACTGGATATGTCATTTAGAAGAGATGAAAGAAGCCTTAGACCTAGAGTAAATAAATTAGAAAGTAGACTAGACAAAGAACAGAAAAGTTCTGGAAATTTCTATTACAAGAATTGACCCGTATGCTAAAGAAGGCAATGGAGAAGATTCTAACTCCGCGAGAAAGTGATGAATTGATTTCTGCTTTTGATCAGATTGGAGATATAATTATTGTCAGAATCCCTGATTTCTTACTACCAAAAAAGAAACTCATAGGAGAGACCTTGCTGCAGGAAGTAAAGAAAGCGAAAAGCGTATTCTATCAGGCATCAGCAGTAGAAGGAGATTTTCGTACAAGGAATTTAGAGATTCTTGCAGGAGAAGACAGAACAGAGACAGAATACAAAGAATTTGGTTGTAAATTTACAGTAGATGTGGAAAATGCATTTTTTTCTCCAAGACTATCTACAGAAAGAGAAAGAATTGCAAATTTGGTTAAGGACGGTGAGACTATAGTTAACATGTTTGCAGGAGTTGGGATGTTTTCTATAATGGCTGCAAAGAAAAAAAAGTGCAAGGTTTATAGCATTGACATCAACCCTGTCGCATCAAAACTTTGTGAAAAGAACATATCATCAAACAAATTACTAGGAAACGTCATTACAATAAATGGTGATGCCTCAAACATAATTAAAAAGCAGTTAGAAAATAAATCAGACAGAACTCTTATGTTACTTCCTGAAAGATCTGATGAATTCTTACAATCTGCAATAAATGCAACCAAAAGTGGTGGGATTATTCATTATTATTCTCATATTCATGCAGACAAAAAATCAGAATCTGGAAAACTTTCTGAAGAACACTATTTGCAGGTAACTCCCGTAAAGTCTGAGATAGTAGGATCTAAAATAGTTAGACCGATTGGGCCAAGATTTTATCAAACAGTAGTAGATGTAAAGATTACAAAGTAAACTAGTCATCAGAAGAAATTGATGCAGCAGAGGGTTTTGTTGTTGCCATTACGTATCCTATCCATGCAATTACTCCCAGAATACCACCTGCAATCATTAATACAGATAGCTGCAAAACAATTGGACTCCATTCAGATAACATTAGCAAGTATGCATAAAGAAAGAATCCACAAATACAGAGAACAAAAATGGTAATACCCATACCTTTACGCTTGTCCATGGCGGGGAGGTTTTTTGTGAGTTATTTATTGGTTTTAACTAGTTCAATTCGATTGCCATCAAGTATGCATCCTCACCATCACGATAGTATGCATTAAGTTGCTGCCTTATGACAAAACCCAGTCTTTCATATAGTCTTACAGCATCAGTATTTGAACATCGAACCTCTAGATAAAACTCATCACATTTTTTTATCTTGACACCATTAATTGATTCCTCAACTAGTACTTTGCCAATTCCTTTTTTTCTATATTCATCAAGAACAGCAACTGAAACTACATGACCTTTTTTCACAAAACCTAATTTCTTAAAATTCGAAAAACCATATTCTGTTTTACACATAATATATCCAACATGTTTTCCTCCAATTTCTGCTACAATAAATGCCTCTGGAATTTCTGCAAGTAAACTTTCATAGAAATAATCAGAATAATGTTCAGGAAGTGTCTTCAAATTAATTTCCATTACTGGAATTAGATCGCTTGGCTCAGCTCTTCGAAAAGTACAATCCCCAACTTGCCTTAGAACCACTTGCATGATTAGTATAGCCTCACCACAATATTTAATTTTTAGAATCTAAGAAGGAAGTATCAGGAAAGTATACGTCTCTCCATTTCATTAGTTGATTAAAAATTTCAAGAAAGTTTTTAGATTTTGTTGTAATATGTATATGTGCATCAAATTCTTCACAGTGACCCTCAAAGATCATTATACTTTGTCTCTTAAACTGAGGGATTGTAAGTCCAATTTTTCGTATTGGATTAAATGTATAGTTATCAATTTTTACTGTTTTATTTTTAATTATAATCTGTTTTTTTTCTTTGTTTTTGTTGATGTCTGCTTCAACTTTGTCCTTTCTAGAGTTACTCCATTTTGGTGTTTCGGGAGGCCAATGGTGAATGTATACTTTTTCAGCAAAAAATTTGATTTCTTCAGACAGATATTCTTTAGACAATAATTTATCCAAACAGAATTTCAACTTAAGAGTATTGAAAAAAGATCATTTTATTGGACTAAAAGTCTTAAAATATATCAAATCAACCATAAAACCATTTAATGGAAAAGTAGGTCAAAAATAGAATGAGTGATCCATATCAAGAAGAAGTAATATCTATAGTAAATTCTTTGTTTGAGGTTACTCAATTTAACAAGGGTGTGTATTCTTTAGAATTTCGAATAGAGGATGATAATTTTAAATCAAAATTTGAGTATTTGGCTAGAAAACTAGAAGGCATTAATTATGTCTGTAAGATTGAGCAAATGGAAAATGGTAAATATATTATCATTCAAAGATTTCCTGTAAAAAAACAAAGAAAATGGTTAAATGCATCATGGATTCCAAGGATTCTTTTTGGAATCGTAGTTACTTTTGTCATGATAGATGGATACTATAGAACAATAAATTTAAACAAAATTGATTTTATTAATTTAGGAGATCCATATTATGTTGCAGGAATTTATACACTTTCATTATTAGGAATTTTAGGAATTCATGAATCAGGTCATCTAATTGCTGCAAAAATTCACAAACTAAAGACTACATGGCCATTTTTTATACCAGGAATACCATATTATGGATTTCTTCCTACCTTTGGCGCATTTATTCAGTCAAGAGGTTTAACAATTAATCGAGAAATATTATTTGATGTTGCGATAGCTGGTCCCATCGCGGGTTTAGTAGTTGCAATTATTGTTTCATTATATGGTGCATATACTGCGCCGATGATTGAATCTGGACTTGTTTCTTCAGAACATAGTTTAATTGAATTCACTATGGGTGAACCGTTATTATTCAAAGGAGCATTAGCATTATTTGGAAAAGGAGGAGAAGGTCATGAAGTGTTAATGACACCTATATTGTGGGCAGCTTGGATTGGATTTTTAATTACTTTTTTAAATTTGCTTCCAGCATGGCAACTTGATGGTGGACATATGGCAAGAACACTACTAGGTCCAAAATTACATAGATATGCAACATTTGGAAGTATGGCCATTTTAGTTTTGTTAGGCTATTGGATAATGGCGATGTTGATTCTTATAATGAGTGCAAGAAATCCAAGTGCAAATCCACTAGATGACATATCGCCATTAACAAAAAATCGAAAGATGATTTACATTGGAGTAATAGTACTTGCGATTTTGTGTGCACCGTTGCCAGCTAACTTTTTACCTTAAAAGTAATCTTGCACCATCAGTTACAACTGCAACTTTTTGTCTTGGACCTTGTGTTTTTATAATATAATCCATTGCGTGTTTTATGCCTGGAAGAGAAATCATTTCTAGTTTTTTTGCATAAAACTCTGGAAGAATTGAAATCAATCCAATTTGAAAATTCTTTTGAATCTCTGATAAGAACAGTAAATCTTCCATTCCACTAACATATTTTGTAGGATTTCGAAGTTGATCAATGTTTAATCGGTCTTCAATAAATTGCTGAATTGCATCAGAACCTAATCCATCCTTACATTCTGCAATAAGTATTGCAAGACCACCTTTTTTTATTGCACTTGCACAATTCCATAGAGAGGAGAGAGATTTTCCAAGAGTATCATTACTGGCATCCTTTCCTGTACTAATTATCATTGATTTGTGTTCTCCAACATCTTTAATTCCAGATGATTCTAGAATTTTTGTAGCTGTGACTGTTTGTGAGGGATGACCAATCTTAAAATCAATAATGCCATTTGAATTTGCAATAATTTCAATTCCCTGAATTTCAAAATTGTCTGCAAATTTTTTTGCCTCACCAAAACTGTCAGTTGATTGACCTGGCGTAGGAAGATTATCCTTTCTTTTTGCATATGCTGATAGCATAGAGTCTTTACCAAATTTTTTGATTAACCGTGTAGCAATTGTTTCATATCCAAAAAGACCATCAAATTCAACTTCAGCCATAAAAACTAGATTAGAGTTTGAAAGATCCGCATTATCAAATTCATTAATTGAGCTACCCTCGGGCAATCCAGATTTTACTAAATTCATGATTTTTTTCTCCGTCAAAATTTTTGGAAATGATACAGACTTTTGTTCACATATTGTAAATAGAGATGAAATAATTTTTTGAATGGATTTTGAATTATGTAAAACCACCAATTCTATTGGTTTTGTCAAATCAATGTAGCCTATTTTCTCATTGATCTTATCATCTTCCATAATTTTAGCATCAGAATCAATTTTCTGCTCTAGATTTTCTGCTCTAATATCCAAAACTACATCAGTAATACCATAATTTAACCAGATTTCAGGCATAATTCATAGTAAATACAAACCAAAATAAATCCAGTGTAGTTAATTTTGATATGGAATTTGTAAAAGAGTTTGCAACTTTTTTGTATCAAAATAGAATTATAAAATTTGGGGACTATACACTTGCAAGCGGTAAAAAAAGCTCATATTATGTAGATTTGAGGCTAGTTCCTAGCTTTCCACATGAATTTAGAACTATGATAAAGCAGCTTCAAAATGATATTGCAGAAAATATTGGATTAGACAATTTTGATTCTCTTGTATCTGTACCCACAGGAGGATTAATTATGGCATCAGCGTTGGCAATTGAAACAGTAAAACCACTGATATATGTTAGGAGTAAGCCAAAGGATTATGGAACATCAAAGTCAGTAGAGGGGAAAATTTACGAAGGAATGAAAGTTTTGATGATTGACGATGTTGCGACTACAGGAGGTTCAGTTGTCAATGCAATAAAATCACTCAAAGAAGCAAACATCAAGATTACAGATGTGTATGTCATTGTAAACAGAATGGAAGGTGCTGATGAGACACTAAAAGAACAAGGGATAAAATTGCATTCTATATTAAATGTAGTTCAAATCACACAAGCACTTTATGAACAAAATCTAATTGATCAAAAGATCCTGCAAAAAGTGAAAAATCAGATTGGAAATTAATTTTTAGGCAGCTCAGACAAATGCCTTCACATCATCTTTCAGATATAACTCTGATTCTTCATTGCAGCCAATGGATTCTGGCTTTGCTCATTTTAAAACTAATGGAAATAATATGGGCCCGAAGGGCTTCGATCCCTTGGCTCACCGGTTATGAGCCGGTTACTCTACCAAGCTGAGTTACGGGCCCTAAGCAGATGAATTAATCCTTAGTTTTAAAATGTTATGAGATTAACAGTATTCTTCATAACAACTATCAAGCAACAAGTTTTGTGCAGAAATAGACTTATCTGCAATTTCAATCAAATTGTTTGAATCAGTTGAAGATTTTTCCAAAATATTTCTCCATGATGCTGCATGTCGAATATCAGCTTCTGTATGGAGTTTAAAGTATTCTGTAGCTTTATGACTTGTCAGTCCATAAAATTCAGCCAATCCATCAAGTTTAGTCTGACTGATTTTTGGAATTTCTTTTTCAAAAGCATACATTGCACATGCACCACCTTCAAAAGTATTCATTAATCCATTCAGATCAGATACTGCCTTCTGAGTTTTTTGTGTTCCAACATATGGCATTAATTCATCTTCAGAAATACCAAGTTCTCCTACAAAGGCAATCCATGGTTTTATATGATCAGTTTCTTCTTGTTGGTTTTCAATTAATTCACTAACAACTGTATCTGGTGCTTTCTCAATTATAGAAGCCATAAAATTTGGAACTGCCTTTACAAGTTGAAAATATTCTTTAGAATACCCTGCCAAAGATTCTTGGGTTAACTTTCCATCAGACCACATTTTATAAAACGGGTGTTTTAGTAAATTTCTTTCTTCAATCATTTGATCAATTTGTTTTATTAGATTCATGTGACAAATTCTTATCAACCAATAAAAAAATCTTTGTGGTTTACAAAAGATTTTATGGACAAAACACAGAATTTATGTGGGTTCCAGTGGTGTAGACCGGTCAAGCATACTGCCCTTTCAAGGCAGTGATCCCGGGTTCAAAATCTAACGATGAAAATCCCGGCTGGAGCACCAAGATTTAATTACTAATGACAAAGTTTTTTCAATAGGCTATCTTGAACAGGAAAAATTTTGAGATTAATCCTTTACTTGAAACCTATGGTAAGTACATAAAGCAAATTGACCATGCGTTAGACAAGGAATTAGCATTATACTCAGAATCTGAGTTTATTGAACCAATAAAGTATTCTTTAGATGGAGGCAAAAGAATTAGACCGATAATTTTGGTTTTAGCAGCTGAAAGCGTAGGTAAGGTAGACGGAAATACTTTTGCAGCATCATGTGCAATTGAATTTTTACATATGGAATCTATTATTCATGATGATATCATTGACAATGAGACAATGCGCAGGCAAAAGGATCCATTCCATATCAAATATGGATACAATACAAGTATTTTAACGGGTGATTTTGTTTTAGGTTTGATTCTTGCAATTTCATCAAGACTTGACAATGCAAGAATAACAAAGGATTTGGCAACAACTGCTATGCTGATGAGTGAAGGAGAAATAATTGAAGGTAGACTAGAGACCAGCGAAGATGTAACTTTTGATGATTATCTCAAAGTAATTGAATACAAAACTGCTACTGCATTTGAAGTGGCAGCAAGGATAGGAGCTATTATTGCAAATGGCACAGAAGAGCAAATCGAGGCTCTAACAGAATATGGAAAAAATATTGGAATTGCTTATCAAATCAGAGATGATTTGCTTGATTGGAAAAATGAAGACAAATTGTTTAATTTTCTAATAAAGAAGAGTTCTGATCCAAGAGATGTTTTTAACAAGATGGAAGAGCTATTAAAGAAATACTCAGACAAGGCAAGATCTGGATTGAGAAAAATACCAGATAATGAGGCTAAAGTAAATCTAGAAAATTTAATTAAATTTACAACCTTTAAGGCATAATACCTAAACTGATTGTTGGAGAAGCCATTTCTACGAATTTGATAATTGGATCTGGATAAACACCAAGTGCCACCATAAAGATTATTGAGAAAACCATTATAGCAATAACAGATTTTGGTTCTGAAACTCTCTTTTCGGTTTCTCCTTCAAAGTACATTTTTCTCATAATCCAACCATAGTAAGCTAGTGATAATGCACTATTAAGAACTCCAGCAATTGCAAGCCATGGAGCCCATGACAAAACAGAGCTTGCATCTAATGCCCCACCAAATAGCATAAGTTTACTCCAGAATCCATTAAGTGGAGGAACACCTGCAAGAGCTAAAAGTGAAATTGTCAATCCAAGTGAAGTTATTGGCATTCTTCTACCTAGTCCCTTGAGTTTGTCAAGATTTGTAACAGCCAATGTGGTAACAATTCCACCAACTGCAATGAATGCAGCACCTTTCATTACTGCATGATTAAGAATATGATACATTGAGCCCTGGATTCCCATAGTGGAAAAAGGTGCAACTGCAAGTCCAATCAAGATATACCCTGCATGCCCTATACTAGAGTATGCCAACATTCTTGATAGATTCTTTTGCATAATTGCTGCAATGTTACCAATTGTCATTGTCATTACTGCAAGTATTCCTAGCGCCAAAGTCCAATCGAGATTTAGTGCAACCATACCAAGAACTATTATTCGTATTGCTGCAGCAAATCCTGCTTTCTTTGTTCCTGCTGCCAGCAATGTAGTGATTGGTGATGGTGCTCCTTCATATGTATCTGGCAACCACATGTGAAATGGAACAAGTCCCATTTTGAATCCAAATCCAGCAATAAACATTCCAATAGACAATAAAGCCAGTGGAAGTAAAGATGGATCAAGTGTAGCATATCCTCGAATCACTTCTCCAATGTTTGTAGAGCCAGTTAATCCATATGATAGTGAAATTCCATAAACGATGATTGCAGAAGACAGTGCTCCAAATAAGAAGTACTTTAATGCTGCTTCATTAGAGCTTGGATTCTTTTTCATAAATCCTGCAAGAACATATGTTGGAATACTCATCAACTCCCATGCAACAAACAACATAACAAGATCTGTTGAATACGCAACAAGCACCATGCCAATTGTTGATAGTAAAATCAAAGAATAGTAAACAGCAGGATGGTTTTGCTTTCTCATGTAATTAAATGAGCCAACTGTTGTGAATATTGCAACAATCAACATTGCTATTGCAAAGAATCCGCCAAAAGCATCATCAACTAGAACTTCATCAGAGAATAGTGCTGAAGGCAGAATATGTTCAGTTACAAATTGATATGAAACATATCCAATTGAAATGATAAGTGCTGCAAATGCAATTACGGCATAAAAAGAGTTTGAACCACGTTCTTTTCTTACAATACTGATAATTGGTAAGAGCACTCCAATTACTCCAAGAATTGCAATTATAACTAGTGGAGTTGAGCTAATATCTAACATCTCACCATACCTCCTATATCAGCAATATCAAGACTACAAATAGTAATCCTGCTCCAAATACGAATAAGTATGACTGTGCCACACCAGTTTGTGTTCCTTGTACAACTTTGGCGCTCCAACCTACTGCCTTTTGCAATCCTATGTTCATTCCATAGTCTATTGCAGTCTTTTCAAAGTATCTGAATAGACCTCTTGCAAGCCAGAGTGGTGCCACTACAAAACACCAGTAGATTATTGCGTTAAGATACCATCGGTTTAGAATAACTTTGTGAATTGCATAAAAGAAAATATTTGAATTTACGAATTTGATAGGATCAACCCATCTGCCAATATAGAATACATATCCTAATCCAATTCCTGTTGCAAATGCTACTAGTGAGGAACCCAATGCAATGGGATTAAGACCATCTAATGGCGCTGGAAGGAATGACTCCCCTGATTCATGATGAACCGCATGTATACCAAATGAGTGGTCAAGATATTCTGTAAACAAATGATGAATTCCACCTTCTGCTGAAAATCCAATTAATCCAATTCCAATGGTTAGAACTGCAAGAATACCATAAGGAACCCACATAGATAACGAGGCTTCATGAATGTGATGCCCTTCTTCTTCCATCTTCTCAATGTGTTTGCTCTTTTTACCAAAGAATACCATTCCAATCATTCTTGTTGTATAGAATGTTGTGATTACTGCAGTCAAAACTGCGATTGTATAAAGTGGTAATGCCCATTCACTTCCAGATTCATAAACTGCTGCAAAGATTGCATCCTTACTCCAAAAACCAGTTGTGATAAACGGTGCACCCATCAATCCTAGACCGGCAGCCCACATGAATGCATATGTTTTTTTCATGTGCTTTCTCAAGCCACCCATATCAGTCATAAATCTAGAACCGACAATATGCAATAATGAACCTGCTGCCATAAATAGAGAAGCCTTGAACATAGCGTGAGATATTAGATGGAAAAATCCTGCAGTATAGCCATCAACATATTGTTCTGATAATCCTGCAACGCCCAAAGCCATCATCATATAACCAATCTGAGAACCAGTAGAGTATGCAAGAACTTTCTTAATTTCAGGATTAACCATACCTTGTGTTGCTAGAAGTAATGCAGTGATTGCACCAACCCAAGCCACAATCTCAAAGAATTGGTCAGCTAGTATTCCTGCAGCACCCAATGCAAAGACAAGTGGGCCTATTCTTGCAACAAGGAAAACACCAGCTTTTACCATTGTTGCTGCGTGAATCAATGCAGAGACTGCAGTAGGGCCTGTCATTGCCTCAAGTAACCATTCGTTTAGTGGGAATTGTGCAGATTTACCAATAGCTCCACCAAACAATAAGACAAATGCAGGTACCAACAAACCCTGAGCAGACATTGAGGTTGCCCATGCAGTATCAGTCATTAATTCTTTAAATCCAAATGTTCCAGCAAACAAGAAAATCAAAAGCATACCAGCAATCATCATAACATCACCAACTTTGGTCATGATGAATGCCTTCATACCAGCATGTGTTGGTGCATAATAGTCTAGCATACCTAAGACAGTACGTCCCTCTGTACCGACGTGATCTTTCTTTTTGTCACGATACCAAAAGCTGATCAATGCATATGATGCAAGGCCTACTCCTTCCCATCCAAAGAAGACTTGAAGTAAATTGTCAGATAATACAATTAATTGCATTGAACCAATAAAGAACATCATCCAGAACCAGAATCTTGTAATGTCTTTATCGCCTTTCATGTATCCAGTACTGTAAATCATAATGAGGAATGAAATCCATCCTACTACATTTGCCATTATCACAGAAAGTGGATCAGCTAATACTCCACCCTTTAATCCAATGGCTTCAATCCATGTCACTTGATCATGAATCTCATGGCCTTCTAATGCCATGGGCAACATAGATGCTGCAGAAAGTGCACTCATCAATGCAAAACCAACTGCAACATATCCAGTTGCATTTTTGGATGCTTTTCCAATTCCTGGCATAATTAATGCTGCAATAAAAGGAAGTATCCAAACTAGCCAAGCACTTGCGGCACCAATTTCAAATGGTAAACCAATAGATTCTGTTGCCATATTCTATACACCCAACACTCCATTCATGTACGGAATTATTTTCTCCAAGAAGATATCTGGATAAATTCCTAATACTACTGTAAATCCGGCAAGAACCATCATTGGTGCTGTCATGTACCAATCTCCTTCTTTTACATTATCCAGATGTTCTGGAGTTTTTCCAAAAAATACACGCTTTAGCATCCATAACATATAAGACATTGTAAGGGCTGTTGCAACAAGTCCAAGTCCAAATGTTACAGCTCTAACTGTAGAGCCTTCTTCTATTGCTGTTTCTAGTGCACCGTAAAATAGTATCCATTCGCCCATGAATCCACTTGTTGGTGGAACACCCATTATTGTAAGGGCACCAATTACCGCACAAACAGCAGTGATTGGCATTTTACCTGCAAGTCCTCCTAGTTTCGAAATACTTCTAGTACCTACTTTTACAATCAAAATTCCTGCCATCATGAAGAGTATGCCTTTTCCTAGGGCATGAGTAACATACATCATTTCTGCTCCGGACAATCCAAGAACAGACATTGAGCCAATACCAAACAAAATGTAACCCATTTGGCTGATACTAGAATATGCTAGCAGTCGTTTAATGTCATCTTGCATTAATGCCATAGCACCACCATAAAGCATTGTAACTAGGCCCCAAATGTGGAACCAAATTGAGAGATCTGCAAATGTCGCAGGTAAAAATTCTACAATTAATCTAAAAATACCATATGCACCAATTCCGATCATAGCTGGTGACAATAAGGCACTAATTGGTGTTGGTGCTGAACCGTGGACCCAAGGAAGCCAAACATGAAACATGAACACTGCAAGTTTTACTCCAAGCCCAATTGAAATTGCAATTGCAGAAATTAGGACGATATCTTGTGGAATTTCAGATTCATGAATATCAGCAAAATCAAAGCTGCCAACTGTAAGACCAATCATTAAGAAACCTAATAATAAAACAACGGCGCCTGCATGTGTCCAAAAGAGGAACATCAAACCTATTTTTCTTCTAGGACCATCTCCCCATATTGCAACTAAAAAGAAACCTGGGATAAGCATGACCTCAAAGAACACATAAAATTCAATCAGGTTTGTTGCTAGAACTGTCCCAAGCATACCCATAGCAAAAACAAGATATAGTGCAAAGTAAAGTCCAGATTTTGCATTTACATAATTTGTCAGAGAGGAGGATTCAACAATTGTTGTTTGCCCAGTAGTTGATGTGATTTCTTTCTGCTCTTCTTCGTATTGCTCATGGAATTTGTGAATCATGTATGGCTTTGAGTAAAGAGCCAAGATTGTGCATAAGACATAAATCATTATGGCAAATGGTGATGCAAGGCCATCCATCAAGAAACCAAACTCACCAAACTGCTCAGTCCATGGATAATGTTCTTCAGTAGTGCCATTAAGTGCGGCTTGAATTACAATTATTGTTGTGTATAGTAAAATTGCAAATGTAAACCACATAGCTGCATTTGGACCCATCTTTCTACCAAGGATATAGGCAACTGGAGATAACAATAAAGGCAAGAAAACTGCCTGCAATAACGCATACTCCATTATCCTTTCAAGCTCCTATAATCTGCAATATCGATATTCTGATACATTCGATATGCTACAATTATTAATGATAAGCCAACTGCAACCTCAGCTGCCGCTATTGCAATTGAGAACAAGGCCAGTGTTTGACCACCACTGTGTGGTAAAAATCTTCCAAATGCAACCATGTTAAGGTTTGCTGCATTAATTACAATCTCAACTGCAAACAACATTCGAATAGCATTTCTCTTTACGGATAGACCGTAAATTCCAATTCCCAGTAGGGCTACAGATATGATAACAAAATCAATTAGTTCGTTGCTCATTTTCCACATCCTCCCTTCTTGCTAAAACTAATGCGCCTGTGACTGAACCTGCTAAAATTAATGCCATTAGAATCAAAGCTGGCCAATAATAAGTTAGAAAGTCAGCACCAATATCTCTAAAGTCAACTGCTGGTTCATCAGTGGTAATTGATTTGATTCCCGAGTCCATTATTACAGCCCCAAGCCCAACCATAAAGACCAACATCAATGCAATACCAGCAAATTTTCTTCTTTTATCCTCAACTTTCTTAAAGATAAGCTCTCGTTTTACAAGCATAACCGTAAATAAAATTAAAACTGCAATTGAACCTACATACACTGCAAGCTGGAACATTGCAACAAACGGTGAATCCAACAATAAGAAGAATCCGGCAATGCCACCAAGTGTTCCCATTAATGCAATAGAACCATAAATAAGTGAACGTAACTCTAGTGCTGCTATTGCAGAACCAATTGTAATAACAGATAATGCAAGAAAAACAGCATCAGCCATGGGTTGCACCTCTATCAGTAATTTTTATCTCAGAATCTTGAGCAACATAGGGTTTTACTGCAAGTTGAGCTGGAGTGTAAATAAGTCCCTCTTTACTAAATGAAGATAATTCATAATCATTTGTCATGTATAATGCATAAAATGGACATGCATCAACACATAATCCACAAAATACACATTTACCATAATCAATCTGTGGCATAATGGATTTCTTGTTTTGAGTTTGTTGATCTGGAACTTTTACCATTGCAATTGCTTCAGCTACTCCTTCACATGCAATTGAGCAAAGCTGACATCCTGTACAGTGATCATGAAAGAGCATGTGACGTCCTTTAAGACCAGCAATTCCAACTCCTGTTGAGGGATCAAATTGGTAGCCATCTCCTACAAACTTTAATTTCTCTTCAGGATATCTTAGAGTAAATCTTTTGATAGCAATATGCTTGATTCCAGAATTCAGAGCTTTAATTATTCCTGTAGCAGTTCCCATTACAACATTCCTCCAGGTCCCAAGACTCCAGCGTAAAGCAAGCCTAGAGCTATAAAGATGTTAACGAATGCCAATCCAATTAATTTGTACCAACCAAGACTTAGCAACATATCAATTCTAATTCTTGGAAATACGCCTCTTGGCAATAGTATAAAGAATATTACTCCTACTGTTTTTATTACAAACCAGACAATTCCATTTAGTGTTTCTTGTGAGAACAACGGCAATCCAGGAATTGTTATTGTAATTGGTCCAGCTTCAATTCCTTTAGTAATAATTTCTTCAGGGAATGGAGGCCAGATCATCGGACCATTCCATCCACCCAAAAACAATACGACAAACAGTGCTGCGAACGCATATAGTTTAAGATAAGTTCCCAACTGAACAAGCCCATACATCATTCCAGAAAGTTCTGTTAACCAACCAGCAACAATTTCACTTTCTGCCTCCGGTAAGTCGAATGGGATTCTTTCTAGTTCAGCTAATATAGTAATAAAGAATACAATTGCACCAACGGGTAAAAATACAATCCATGGGAAATTTGATTGGCTTGCAGCAATTTCAGAAAGATTCAGAGTTCCTGTAAGTATCACAACACCAAGTAATGACAAAATAAGAGGGATTTCAAATGATACCATTTGATGCAAAGCTCTGATTCCACCAATGAATGGAAACTTGCTGTTTGCAGACCAAGCAGAAAGAATTGTGATGATTGGAAAGAATCCAATCACAGCAAATACTGCCAACAATCCTACATCTACATCTGCAACTACCCAACCAGGAGCCACAGGAATCAATGCAATAAATGCTGCAGCAGCTCCAACAAATATCACAGGCGCTGCCCAGAAAATTGGTTTGTCTGCTTTTGCTGGAATAATAATTTCCTTTGAGATTAATTTTAGACCATCACCCATCAATTGTAAGATGCCTTCAATTTTACCACAATAGAAAGGACCAACTCTCAACTGCAGTTTTGCTAACATTTTTCTTTCAACAAAAATTGTACCTGCTGCTAGCAACGCTGCAAATCCAAATCCAGGAAATGCTGCAATTCTAAACAAATCAGTTGCCATGAATGATTTTAGAATTGGAAGTGTTCTGGACGGGTCAGCAAGCCATGTCAATGCGAGAAAGGGTGTGAGTAATTCACCATCAATTACAGGCATTTCAATATAGAACAAAATAATTTGGACTAGCGGTAAACCAATTAGTGCAAAGATTAGAAGGAACCAAAACAAGTTGTCTAAAATAGATTTTACAAATTCGCTAAACTTGAATTTTGGTGCAATAACAGACATCTATCGATCTGCCTCCACTGGCCAATAGTTTAGACTCCAGTAAACAGAGGGCATGTTGCCAAGTTTTTCTCCTTTAAGGAGATATGGCAATGCAATTAGGTTTCTAAATGAACCAACACTAAGTTTTAGTCTATATGGCTCAGGCTTTTTATCAGAAACAATATAACAACCAAGAGAACCTCTTCCAGACTCTACGCGTTTGTAGACTGAATCATCTCCACCCTTTGGATTTGGTTTTAGTTTTACTCTTACAGAACCAGACTTTGGCATTTTTGCAAGTGCATTTCTGATGATTCTACAGCTCTCCATCATGTCAAGCCATGGAATTTTAGATCTCGCATAGGAATCACCTTCTTTGAGAACAGGAGTCTGGAAATCCAGTTCATCATAGACATCATATGGTTCTTTTTTTCTTAGGTCATAATCAACACCACTTGCACGAAGGACAGAACCTGTAGTCCCAAGTCTTATTGCATCCTGTCTAGACAAGATACCAGTTTTTTCAGTTCTTGCAATCAAAATTGGATTGTCATAAAATACTGCTGCGTATTCCTTGATACGTTTTTCAAAGTAGTTTACTTGTCTTAGACAAACATCTTCAAAGTTTGGTGGTAAATCATTTCTAACTCCACCTGGAACAAAGTGTGCATGAGTTACTCTAGCTCCTGACATTTTTTCCATCAAATCAATTAATAGTTCACGGTCACCTGCTGGCCACATGAACATTGTAGAATGTCCCAAAAATATACCATAGATTGCAAGCCAGTACATTATGTAGATACATCTGTTTAATTCAGAAGCAATTACTCGAATGTATTTTGCACGTTCTGGAACTTCAATGCCAAGAAGTTCTTCAACTCCCAAAACATAAGGATACAAAACATTACAAGAATCATGAATTACAGGTCTTTCTAAGTGCGGAATGTTTAGGATATAGTTTCTGTACTCTGCCATCTTTTCTTCTCCTCGATGGACATAACCCGGATCTGGATCACATGCGACAATAAAGTCACCATCAATTTGTACAATAATTCTCATATGACCAGAACCCGGATGTTGTGGTCCAACATTGAGAGTCATAATTCTCTCATCTACTTTTTGAAGTGCTAGACCTGGTGGTAGTTTTGCGCTCATTTCTTTATCTTCCTTTTATTGCAAAGTCCTTTCTTAGTGGCGGTAAATCTGCCCAATCCTCTGGCAAAAGTAATCTTCTATTATCTGGATGACCTTCAAAGTAAACACCTAGCATTTCAAAAACTTCTCTTTCATGAAATTCAACACTGTAGAATATATCTCTAAGACTAGGAAGTCTTGTTGCATCATTTCCGGGAATTGGATTTTCTTCTCTCGGAGCTCTTGTTGCCAAGACTAGAATCTGTCTTGCAAGTGATGAATCTGTGTATGAACCTATGTGATAAACCACTTCAATTTCTTTGTCTTGTGGATAATCTACTCCTGAAACAGATTCAGCATGATCAAAATTTAATTCATCTCGAATAAACTCTGCCACATCATGTACATTTTCTTTACTAACATTAATTCTGACTCTGTCTGGTTTGACAAATGCTACTTTTGTCTTTTCACCAAACTTTTCTACAATTTTATCTGCTAGTCCTTTTTCAAATTCTGGTAGGTTGACTTTTTCTAGAGTTGGTTTTTTTGTAGGTGTAGGTTTTGGTGTAGGTTTTTCCTGAGATTCAGATTCAATTGATTCTTTTTTTTCTTCACTCATTACACAAACTTCCTAGCCTTCATCCTCTTAATTTTTTCTTGTAACAACATACAGCCTTGAATTAGAGTTTCAGGTCTAGGTGGACAGCCTGGAACATAGACATCTACTGGTAAAACTCCGTCTATTCCTGGTAATACATTGTATGAATCAAAATACAATCCTCCAGTAATTGCACATGCACCCATTGCAATAACATACTTTGGTTCTGGCATTTGGTCATAAACTAAACGAAGACGTGGAGCCATTTTTCTAGTAATTGTTCCTTGAACTACAATTAGATCACATTGTCTTAGTGATCCAAATGCTTCAATGATACCAAATCTTTCAACATCGTATCGTGGACTTGATGCTGCTCCAAATTCTACACTGCAACAAGCTGTTTCAATGTGAACAGGCCAAAGTGACCAAATTCTACCCCAATTGATGGCATATCCCAATGGTTTGTCAATTGCTTTTTCTAAAATGTCACCTAATTTTCCAACAAATACATTTGCGTTTTCTGGTGTCAATAGATCTTTTAACAATGTGTTCTACCATCCCTGAAATTTTTATTTGTATAAATAATTACCATATGTTTCGTCTCCCTGATTGATATAATGCAAAGGCCATTGCTGCAAACATAATTCCTAAGAACCCTATAATTGGAAGAGTTGCAGACTTCGGTAATTCTAAAATTGTACTTCCCCATGCATACAAGAATATTGCCATTACATCAAAAACCACAAACATCAAAATATAAGCATAATATTGCATCATGAAGTGAGTTCGTCCTTCACCTGATGGAACTTGACCACATTCCATCGGTAAAAATTTGACTGGATTGCTTCGTTTCCGGGGCGAAATCATTCTAGAAATAATCAGAGCAGGTGCCATTGCCGCTACTGCAAAGCCAAACATTAACACCACGGTACTATAATTGCCCGCTAATTCTCCGACCAATTTAGCTTTGAACCCAAGTTTTTGTATAAAAAGGTATGCTCGGTTTTTTGAGTTATTTTTTAGATCTAACTTTTGTAAAGTACTTTATATGATAACAACAGTAGATGATCATGGGATTGAATATTGGAGATACTGCTCCTGGCTTTGAGCTTCCAGATACTGAGCTGAAAATGCGGACTTTGAAGGAATTTAAAGGAAAGAAGATCGTTTTATCATTTTTTGTTGCTGCAAGCTCTCCAGTTTGTGAAAGCGAACTGTGTACATTTAGAGATTCTTGGGAAGAGATTTCAAAACTAGGAGCTCAAGTAATTGCAATAAGTAATGATGGTCCATTTGCAAACAAAGCATTTGCAGAAAAAAATAGATTCAATTTTCCAGTTTTGGCAGACTATACAAGTAAAGTAATCCGTGATTACAATGTATTAATGCCAGATTTGCTTCACATCAAAGATTACAATGCGGCAAAACGTTCCGTATTTGTAATAATGGAAGATGGAAAAATTGGATACAAATGGGTATCTGAAGATCCATTAAAAGAGCCAAATTATGAAGAAATTAAACAATTTCTAAAATAGGAAAAATTTTTTATTCAATTTCGGCGATAATGTCACCTTTAGCTACACTTCCGCCTTGTTTAATTTTAATTGATTTGATAGAACCGTCTTTGTGAGATTTTACTGCAACTTGCATCTTCATTGATTCTAAAGTACAGACAACATCACCTTGTTTGACAGAATCGCCTTCTGTAACTGCAATAGATACAACTTTACCTGGAATTTGGCTTTTGAGAGCCAGTTGTTCATTTCCTGCAACAGCACCACCTGAATTCTTGTACACAATCTCATCAAATTTAGAATGCATGTTTAGTGTGATTGGTACATTGTCAATTACAAGATTCATTTGATTAGTTGTATTATCAAGATACTTTACTTTGTGATATTTTTGGTCAAGAATAAATTCAATTCCTTTTGAATCCAGAGTAAGAAGTTTTATTTGGTATTCATTGTCATTAATCTTAATAACATATTCATTATTTCCTAGATTTTCTGTGATTTCACCAGTAAAGGCAGTTTCAACATCTTCAATTTTATAGTCCATTATCATCAATCCAGTTTATTTTTCCAAGTAGAATTGTTTTGTGTTGAATTTTGTATTCTGCTTTTGAAGTATTCAGAATAAATAACTGCGGCCGCTACTGCAGATTCACTTTTTTCTGTTTTTTCTTCTTTGAGATCTTCCTTTAGTTTTTCAATAATGTTAAAACGCTTAAGGAAATCTGTTGATAATTCACCGTTTTTGTATTGTTTAGTATTTAGAATTGTTTTGTATAAAGGAATTGATGTCTCAACACCTTGTATGTAAAAGTCATTTAATGCATTAAGCATTCTAGTTCTTGATTCTTCAAATGTTTGGCCCCATGTACAAAGTTTGGCCATTAATGAATCATAAAATGGGGAAACTGTACATCCTGGATAAAGATATGTGTCACATCTAACACTAGGCCCTGATGGGATTGTTACATCAGGAACTGGACCAGTAGAAGGGGCAAAGTCTAAGAACGTGTCTTCAGCGTTGATTCTACACTCAATTGCATAACCATTCATTTTAAGATCTTTTTGTTTGAATGGTAATGGTTCTCCATTTGCAATATCTAGTTGAAGTTTGACAAAATCTAATCCAGATACCAGTTCAGAGATCGGGTGTTCTACTTGTAATCTTGCATTAATTTCAATGAAATAAAATTCACCATCATCAGATCTTAAAAATTCAGCAGTACCCAAATTAGTGTAATCAACTGCTTCTGATGCTTTAACAACTAACTCACCTATTTTATCTCTAGTTTTTTGATCAACTACTGGTGAGGGAGTTTGCTCAATAAGTTTTTGATTACGTCTTTGAATTGAACATTCTCTTTCAAAAAGATGAACTGCATTACCATGTTTGTCTCTTGCCATTTGATACTCAATATGTCTGGTTTTCTCAAGGAATTTTTCAACAATGATTGCTGATTTTCCAACAGCAGAAATTGATTCGCTTGTTACAGTTTCAAAACCTTCACGTAGTTCTTTATCATTTGTTACTAGTCTAATCCCACGACCACCACCACCATAAACGGATTTGAGTAATACAGGATAGCTGATATTATTTGCAATGCTTAATGCCTCTTCTACATCTTTTACAAGACCAGGACTTCCTGGAACAGTTGGGACTTTTGCTTTCAACATTGCATCCTTACATCTCATTTTATCTCCACAAAGATTCATTGAATCTGCTGATGGTCCAATAAAATTAATTTTATTTTTCTCACAAAGCCTTGCAAAATCATCGTTTTCAGAAAGGAAGCCATATCCTGGATGGACCGCATCAGCACCAGAGGATAGCATTACATCTAAAATTTTTTCTTGATTTAGATATGACTTGACAGGAGCTGCTTCACCAATATGATACGCTTCTGTTGCTTTCTTGACATGTAATGAATTGTAATCTTCATCAGAATAAACTGCAACAGTTTTGATTCCTAATCTTTTACATGTTCTAATAACACGTAAAGCAATTTCTCCTCTGTTTGCGATAAGGACTTTCTCAATCATTCTAATCACAAATTGATATTTCCATGCTTTCTTGGAAGTTGTTTTTCTCTCTTGTTTTGAAGCATCTCAAGTGCTTTAATTAACATAGGTCTAGTTTCAGATGGATCAATTACATTGTCAACAGTTCCATGAGATGCAGCTACGTATGGATTTTCAAATTTTTCTGAGAATTCATCAATTAGTTTTTTCTTTGTAGTCTCAGGATCTGGAGATTCTGCAATTTCTTTTCTGGACATAATTTTTACAGCAGCTTCTGCTCCCAACACTGCACATCTTGCTGTAGGCCATGCATAATTGATATCAGTTCTAAGATTCTTGCTTCCCATTGCAATATATGCACCACCATATGCTTTTCCAATTACAAGAGTAATTCTTGGAACTGTTGCTTCACAGTATGCATAAAGTAACTTACTTCCATGTCTTATGATTCCATTGTGTTCTTGGTTAGACCCAGGCATGTAACCGGGAGTATCCACTAGAGTAATTATAGGAATATTAAATGCATCACAAAACCGAATAAAACGTGCTGCTTTGTTTGATGAATCAATATCAAGTGCACCTGCAAGATGTAATGGTTGATTTGCAACAATTCCAACTACTTTACCATTCATTCTACAATAACCAACTACAACATTTGGTGCAAACAATTCATGAACTTCAAAAAATTTATGATTATCAACAATAGAATTTATGATTTCTTTTATATCATATGGCTGAACCGGATTTGCAGGAATAATATTGATCAAATTATGATCTAATCTGTTCGGATCATCATCAGTTGTAATTTTTGGTGGTTCTTCAGTATTGTTTTGGGGTAAAAATGAAAGTAATTTTCTAATGTAATCCATACATTCGTATTCATTTTGTGCAACAAAATGCGCAACACCACTTTTTGTTCCATGAGTCATAGCGCCACCTAATTCATCAAAAGAAATTTCTTCACCTAACACTGTCTTAACTACATCAGGACCAGTGACAAACATAGTACCTGCTTTGTCTACCATGATTACAAAATCAGTCATTGCTGGTGAATATACTGAACCACCTGCAGATGGACCGATACTCGCAGTAATTTGTGGAATTACACCAGATGCTAATTGATTATGATAAAAAATGTCAGCAAAACCATCAAGACTCATAATCCCCTCTTGAATTCTTGCACCACCTGAATCCATTATTCCAATTATTGGACAACCTGTTCTTAATGCATGATCCATAAGTTTTGTAATTTTTTTTGCACCCATCTGACTTAGTGTACCACCAAGTACAGTAAAATCATAGGCAAACACAAAGATCTGCCTACCATTAACATTTCCATATCCTCCAACTACACCATCAGTATAGAATTTCTTTTTCTGCATATCATATTCATGATAATGATGTGTGGTTAAGGGATCCACTTCAACAAAAGTACCTTCATCTAATAATAGATCAATTCTTTCTCGTGCTGTAAGTTTTCCTTTGTCATGTTGGGCTTTAATTCTATCTTGCCCACCACCCTGTAGCGATACCTTATTTCTCTTAGAATATTCCTCAATCTTTTCGGAATGCATATCGACAATTAATCAATAAAACATACCTATATTAATTTAATTTGATCAGATATTTTATTATGATATTTTTGTCATGATCATTCAAAATTGTGAATTTTCTTGAAAAATTTGAGACAATTTGCTAAGAATTCAGATTCAGTAATGGAAATTTCTTGAGAGTAGATTTTTGATATAATTCAAACACGTCTTTTTCTTCACTACATTTTTTGCAAATACAAATCTGTGAAACTTTTTCAATATCACAATTATCCTGAAATTCACATTGAGGACATCCTGCAGGACTTGCACAAATGATACATTGTAACTCTTTTATCTGAGCACATTTTTCATGTTTAACTCCAACTCCTTTTGCCCATAATCCCATTTCATTGATTTCAATTTTTTCATTACATACAATGCATGTTCCAGAAAATTTCATTGGTATTTTACGCCAGCTCATTTTAGTAACTCAATCTCTTTTTCAATAATGTCACCAAATGTTTCCTCTAGTTCAAATTCTAATTTTTTATTTTTTATACAAAATAAAATATATGGAAAACAAATTGTTACAAAAGCACTTGATGACATGTGTAATTTCTTTGCAATTACTAAAGATAATGCTTTGATTTTTCTTCCATCCCAACGAATTCGATTAAGTAGAGACCAAGATAAATTGTATTGAGTATATCTAATACGATCATCATTTTTGTAGAGTGCAAGTAAGATTTCATTTAGATAACGTAGTAGTCTCCAATTTTGTGTCTTCATAATTTTTCCATAAAGAATATCAGCTTCAGAGAGTACATTCAAAAGTTTTGCAAGTGTTTGAGTATCTAGATTACTTGTAATAATGCTGGAATAAAACGCATCAATCTTTTGCTTGGGGTCTATTTGCATAGAATATAAAACACTTCTTGCTTCATCTAGAGATTTTGCCTTAAAGAATGCATCAATGCCGTTTTCAACATTGATGTTTTCAAAGGATTGATCTGTTTGTGGATTAAAACCTGTTACAAGTGATTGTGTAAGATTAATCATAGAACGGATATCACCATGAGATTTGTCAATTACTTTGATTAAAGAGCCCGGACTAAGTTTTGCGTTTTCTTTTTTCAAAATATTTTGGAGGTATACACGTAGGAGTCTTGGAGGAATAGGTTTGAAGTAAATTGTTTTTACAACTTTTTTGATACTTTTCATTTTATCAGATAAATCGGAATTTGCTGCAAGTACAATTGGAACAGTAGGTTCTTTTAGAATTTGAATTAGGGCCTCAGCTCCACCATAATCTCCTCTTCCATGAATTCCATCTACTTCATCAACAAATATCATTGGTGTTCCTAGAACACTCACATTTCCTAGTACTGGAGAAAGAATTTCATTAATTCTTGATTTACTTCTAATATCACTTGCATTAAGTCCGATCATATCATATCTGAATTGTTTTGTAGTAAGATATGCAATTGTTGTCTTGCCAATTCCAGGAGGGCCAACAATAAGAATTGGTTTTGTTCCTTTCTTCCATTTTACAAACCATTCAATAATTGTTGCACGAGATTCTTCATTACCAACCATATCAGATATACTTTGAGGTCTATGTTTCTCTGACCACATCAATTTAATCACTTTGGAAGTTTAGATTCAAATTCAGACCATTTGTTTGTTTTTTGTAATTGGTTATACCAATACTGGTTATAATGCTCAACAGTTAAAAACAAAAATTCTAGAAATTCTTTATAAGAAAAGTCTTCAGGAAGCAATTCAAGTGCTAAACGAGCATCCTGTAAATACAAATTACTCTTTTCCAGAGTAATTTCAAATCCTTTTTTAACATCATTTGATAATAGTGTATAATATAGTGGCCAAGATGGAATCTTTACAAAACCATTTTTAATGGAGTCTTCAATTTCGTTTCCACATCCAACACCTTCTGCTGCTCTTGCCATTCCCAAATAGAAAATCTCGCCTAGAGGACGTTCAGCTAGTGCCATATTTCTTCCAGCAGTTCCCATAACTGCACGATATTTTTTGTAAGACAAGTTCATCTCCTCTTCTGTAATTGTTGTTGGTTTTGATTTTAATTTCTCATCAAGATATTGACCAATTCTTGCATCTTTGAATCCTTCTTCAAATTCTTTTAGAACTTTATCACCTCCTTTAGAAATTTTGTCTCGTGCAAGTTTCAAAATGTATGGATTCATTAGTTTGTAATCGTCGAGATATTCCAAATCTTCATCTTTGTCTACAATTCTATCCATTGGTTCACTAAGGTCAATTGCCAGAATATGTCCCTCCACTATATTTTGTCTTAGATTAGGATCTTTTCTTCCAGTATATTCTGCAGCACCGTCAAATAATGCATTAAATACAGGAAACGTCATTTTAACAAAGTTAGAATTTAAAATACGTAAAACTCTGTCATTTAGAACATCAGGGTTTTCTAATTTTGATCTGATTACATCAATTTCTGATGCTTCTAAGATAATTTCTGTAGAACCAACTTCATCACCAAATGCTTGTTGTGTTGAGTTTGGAGAAGAGTCAGATTTAATTTCATTGAGTAAACCTTTAACAAATCTTTCAGTAAAATTTGGGAATTCGTTTTCTGTTTCTTCTTTGTATTTATTAAATAATCTATAACCTTTGGATTTGAATAAACCCTGTTTCATTATTTGCTTTCCAGATTTTGTACTCATCAGAGCCTCTTTACTAACAACAGATTGATCTTTTCCACTCACAAACGATGAGCTAATTTCTAGATATTTATGCTTTCAAATTTTGAAAACATATTTCAATTTAATTAAGAGTAAAGGAATTACAAGCTATGGAAGTAATTGAAATATTACGTGAAGTATCAAAAAGGATTTATGAAAATGTAAAAGATTTGGGGGGAACAGAAAATGCAGCTGGTAATTTTGGTAGAGGGGCAGGAGGAGATATTTCACGAAATATCGATATTATTGCTGAAAAAACGGTTTTAGATTATCTTAAGGAAATTAATTTTGAATGCATTGTATTGGGGGAGGAATGTGGTAGAGTGGAATTATCTAAAAAACCAAAAGGATTTATTATAATGGATGCAATTGATGGTTCTGCAAATGCTGTAAGAGGTGTACCATTTTTTTGTAGTTCCCTTGCATTTGCAACTGAAAATAGGCTTAGTGCCATAACAGATGGTGTGATAACTAATCTTTCAAATGGAGAAATGTACTGGGCAACAAAAGATAAAGGGGCATTTTTGAATGAGTCAAGAATTCAAGTTCATAATAAAGACCCAATTTACAAAATAGTTGGAATAAACACATCAGGTGCTTCCACTAATTTGATGAAAAAGCTTAACCCAATTTTTAAACAACATAATCACACTAGACATTTTGGAGCAAATGCATTAGAAATGGCTCTGTTTGCGAGTGGACTCCTGGATATTTTTATTGATTTGAGAAATAAAATCAGAGTACAAGACATTGCAGCAGGGTATTTGATTGTTAAAGAAGCTGGAGGATTACTCGTTGATTCAGATTTGAATCCGCTTGATACAAACCTTAGCTATGAAACACGAATATCATTTATTGCAGCTGCAAATAAAAAAATTTTAGATGAAATAATTTTACTGATGAAATGACTTAATTTTTTGATGAAATTTAGTTTGAGACAAAAGTGTTGTTAATTTATCCATAAGATTCATACTTAATCTCATAGCTTCCATCTGGATGTTTTTCATCCTTAGTAACAAATCCTTTAGGTGCCAAGTTCTCTATAACACCATCTATAAGGCCTTGATAACCACAAATGTAGATTTTTGAATTGGCAGGAGTTACTTCCTCTCCAACAAGTTCATCGATAGGAGAGATACCTTGTTTATTTGGTTTAAACCAAGATTCAACTCGTCCAACATGACCATTCCATGATCTGTTAAAGAATTCTTTAGGTCTACTAATTGCAGGACCATATATGAAATTCCATTGATCTTTACCTCTTTCAATACTTTCATCTTGAAGATCAGTAAAAAGACGTTTATAACTTAATTCATCTACATAACTTGCTCCATGCAGAACAACAACCTGACGTTTGTCTCCTGTATCATGTAGATGTTTTGCATATGCAACAAATGGTGCTATCCCAGTACCACCTCCAACACAGATGATTCTTCTCATATCAGGTTGTCCATTCGGTAATTTATTATCAATTAATAATTCTTGACCTGTTGGTGCCCCCAAGGAAACTTCATCACCTTCATTTGCATAAAACAATTCAGTGGTAACTCTACCTGGTAACGGTTTTCTAACCCATCTAATTACAAATTCAAAATAATCTCTATTTTCTGGATGTGATGCAATTGAATATGCACGTCTGACGATTTTTTGTTCTGAAGGAATAGGCACACCTATTGTTAGAAATTGACCTGTTTTGTATTCAGGCATACCAGTTTCAGGCACTATTCTGATTATAACAAGATCCTCCCTTAACAATTCCATGTATACGATCTTGGCTTTGGTTTCTGAAACCATACAAAATAGCTTGTTAAACTTTGGATAAATGTATTTCTCTGGTATTTTTTATAAAAATCAGAATTTTTATCATAGTTCTAACCAAGATTCTCAAAATTATGGAAATTTCCAATGGAAATTGATTTTTTTTATTAGTACTATTTTTGTCATCAGTATAACAGAAGCTTTTAATTTTTATATTCAATACTATGACGTAAATTGTGGCTAGATTAAGATGTAATGATTATGGTTTTGAATGCCAATTCGTAGCTGAAGGCGAAATTGAAGCAGTCATTGAAGAATTCGGTAAACATACTGAAGATGAGCATGGAATAGATTATTCCAAAGAAGCTTTAATGCAGTTTATCTTGAGAAAGCAAAGTTAATTTACAAAAAGTTAATTTTTTAAAATTTTAGATTCTTTTCATAGATATTGATAATACAGGGACTTCTTTTGAAATAATTTTTTCAACTGCTGGAACAATACCAGATCTTGTTTTAACATTTTCTTCATAAATCTCTGCTACTTGATCTCGAAATAACAATTTAATTCCAGGTAATGCAGTAATTCCTTCATCAACGGTTCTAGGATCTGAAATATCTAAAATCAAAGTTCCCTTTTTCTTTTCTTCCATTACTAATTTGATTCGATCATAAGTGATCAAAAAGTAATCAGCAGTAGTTGCAACAATAATAATATCAAATTTATCAAATCCTGCCAAAACATCTTCAAAAGCAATATGTTTTCCTCCAAGAATTTCGGAGAAATTTGTGGCACGCTCAATTGTTCTGCTAGTTACTTCAAATGGAATTTGTTTCTTGTTTAGAGTTTTTGCAACCATTGCCGCAGATTCTCCTGTACCTATTAGTAATACTTTCTTTTTTGCATCAAGACCTGTTTTCTCATCAACGAGTCTAATAGCTACATCACCTAATGATAATACATCCTTGCTAATTTCAGTTGTATTTCTAATGGATGTTGCAAGTCTGATTACACTTTCAAACAATTTATTGAGGATTTTTCCTGAGAATCCTGCTTGTTTTGCATTGGCAAGTGAGTTCTTTATTTCATCAAATATCTCTGTTGATCCAACTATAACAGAATCAAGACCACAAGCTAATCTTAACAAATGAAGATAAACATCATCATCTTTATAGACTTCCAGGGTTTGATCAAAGTGATCAACGTCATTTGGTTCCAAAGTAGAGTGCTTTTCCCATGTTTCTTTTATTTTGTTTAATATGAGACCTTTTCCTTCAGCTCTTCTTGCATCTGGACTATCTTCAGTTTCAACATTACTTACTGTAAAAATCTCAACTCTACTTGCAGTTTGAATTATTATACATTCATCAACACCTGAAATGCTTTTGAAAGATTCACATGCAGCATTAACATCCTTAAATGCAAATCTAGCAAGTGCATGTAGTGGAATGTTTTTGAAAGTCACTCTTGCATTTAAAACATCAAATTTTATTTCACTCACTATATCACCATCTATTTCTTGATTTTACTTCGTCCACCTTTAGCTGTTCGGAAAACATTCATTCCAAGATAAAAGTTTTCATGTAATGATTCTAAATATGCAAGTTCATGTTTGGCATCTGCAACTTCTTTTTCAGATGATTCAGGATTTTTTTGTATCCTTGCAAGTTTTTGTCTTGTTTCTTCTAGTAAATTACCAATTCCAGATTCATAATTTGAAACACCACCATATTCTGGACTCAGAACATGTTCTGGATTATATGAAGGAGTATTGTCGATAGGAACCTCTGCTTTCCTTGTAAGTTGTTCTTGTTGTTCTGGTGACAGAACTGGAACAATAAATCGATCTTTTTTGTGTAAGAAAAATTCGGGCTCACCCATATCTCTTCTAAAAATTACTTCACTATCTCTTTTGAAAGTGTAATCATTTGCTTTTGCAGTTTCAGCTTTAACTTCGTCAGCAATTGCTTTGTATTCTGCTTCTGCTGCTTTTTCTGCTATGGATTTTAGTTCCTCAGCTTTGGCTATTGCCGCCTTTGCTGCAGCTTCAGCTTCAGCTGCTGCCTTTGATGCAATTTCAGCTGCTTCAGCTGCTGAAATTGCCTCTGTTTTAGTATCGGTTTCCTGAGTTTTATCAGATTTGGCCTTTGGTTCAGCCTCGATTGTTTTTTCAACAGTTTCTTGTACTGAAGCTGAATCTACTACTGGTTTTTCTTTTACCTCAGATTCTTTCTTCTCTTCAGACATCAAATTTTACTTAGATTGCCTGAATTTTAATATTCTTGTAAGGAGTAGAATTCCCAAATTTCATAGGAAGACATTATAAAAAAAGTCACCTAATGAATCGAGATTATTTAATTAATAATAATCAGTGTAAAATTGTATGAGAACAAACATGAATTTACTGATCGCAAAAAAACAGAGTTATTGATTGAATTAAAGAAGAAAGGCGCCCTCGGCGGGATTTGAACACGCGTCTCAGCCGTGACAGGGCCGAATTCTAGACCGGGCTATACTACAAGGGCACGGATTTTTTGATACAAATCGCCAGATTAAAAGTTTCTGCCAATTCAAAAAATTTTCTAAAAGACTAAATTATACACGTCAAGCATTTTTTATGAGGGGTCTATGGCGCAGCCAGGTAGCGCACCGGACTTTTAATCCGGTTGTCGTGGGTCCGAATCCCACTAGACCCGCTCTTATTTGATAATGAATTGTACTTTATTTGATAAATTTTCAAACGCTTTGATAATGTCGTTTTGTCGTTTTGTTGTGGTTATTCTATAGGAATTAATTTTTTTTATTCTGTCATTAATCATTCTTTTTTGTTCTTCATATCCTGAAGAACCAAATGATTTTCTCTCTTTAAGCGAGGATGTAATTGTAGTATTTTGAATAATACTTTGAATTAATTTGGGTTCGATTTTTGTTCCTTTGATAACTTTAGAAATTTCTTCAATGTTAATCTTGTTTAGTGGTTTTTTAGATTCATGTGCAATCTGAACAAGACTGCCAGCAATTTTGTGAGTAGTTCTAAACGGAATTCCTTTTTTAACCAGATTTTCTGCAATATCTAATGCTATTAAATAACTAGACTCGGTTGCTTTTTTCATTTGCTTTTCATTAACGCGTAATGTCAAAAGAATTGATTTAATAATTAATAGTGCACTAATTGAGATTTTTGAGGTAGACCAAATTGATGATTTTATTTGTTGTAAATCACGACCATAGCCTGAAGCTAATCCTTTGATTGTAGTTAAAATAGCAGTAAGATTTCCAATAATTTCTGCTGTTTTTCCTCTAGTTAATTCTAAAATATCTGGATTTTTCTTTTGAGGCATTACACTTGATGGGGAAGTAAATTCGTCTGCCAATTCAATAAATGAAAATTCTGATGTTGACCATATTACAAAGTCTTCTGCAATCTTACTTAGGTTTGTCATCAGTATTGCAATCATTGATACATATTCTGCAACAAAATCACGGCTGCTTGTAGCATCAAGAGAATTCTCAACGATTCCATCAAACCCCAACATAGATGCAGTGCTATGTCTATCAATTGGAATGCTTGTACCCCCAACAGGTCCTGCACCTAGCGGACTTTCATTTACATGCACAAATGTTGTGTAAAGACGGTCAAGATCTCTGAATAAAACATCTGCATGTGCAATCAAATAATGTGAAAAGACACCTACTTGAGCTTGTTGTAAGTGAGTGTAAAGTGGCATTATCGTTTTTTGATGATTCTTGGCTAAAGAAACAAAAGCCTCTATTGTATCAAGTAGACAATTACATAAAATATTGATATCGTCACGAATTTTCATACGAATATCAAGAACAACTTGATCATTTCGTGAACGTGCAGTATGCATTTTTCCACCACTTACCATTCCTGCCTTTTTGATCACTAGAGTTTCAATCAGCTCATGAATGTCTTCAGCACTGGATAATGTATCAAATTTTTCATTTTTTAACTCTTCTAATGAGTATAAAATTTTTTTTACATCGTTTTTTGTAATGATTTTATTCTCATATAACATCAATACATGAGCTTGACTTCCAAGGATATCATAAAGTGCAATTTCAGAATCATCATTAATTGAAGAGACATAGTCCAATGTAATATCACTCAAATCATTTACAAGACGTGAACGATACATCATCTATGGTTCTAGAATGGTTATATATAGCATCAACGCTTTTTTTGTCATGAGTCAAGAGATCAAACAACTAAGAGTCAAAATTTTTGATGAATTATCAAAAATTGTAGATCCTGAAATTAACACATCTATTACAGATTTAGAATTGATTGATGAAGTAGACATTAACAGTAATGGTGTTAAAGTTGATTTGCATCTAACAAGTCCATTTTGTCCTGCAGTTTTTGGATTTAAAATCTGTCAGGACATTCATGATAATTTGTTAAAGGTGGATGGAATTAATGATGTAAAAGTAAACGTCTCAAATCACTTTATGGCCGAGCAAATTAACAATCAAGTAAATAACAGTCCTAATCCTAAAAAGCAAAACTAGCTTCTAAATCCAAGCATGTATCCTCTAAGTAATTGAATACCCATTGCTGGATCAACTCCTTTTGGACAAACCTGACTACATGAACCTGCGAAATGACATCTCCAAATTCCGTGGGATTCATCAATAATCTTTAGTCTAGTATCTTTTCCTTTGTCTCTGCTATCAGCTACATATCGGTATGCTTGAGCTAAGGCTTGTGGTCCAACAAATGAGGAATCAGTTGCCATAGTAGGACATGCAGAATTACATAAACCACATTTGATACAATTTGAGAATTGGATGAACTGTTCTAATTCTTCTGGTGATTGTAAGAATTCTTTTGTGTTAGATGTGATTTCAGAATCATCTCTGATCAGATATGGTTTTACTTTGTGATGTGTATTGAACAATCTGTCAAATCGCACTGTCAAGTCTCTAATAATTGGGAAATTATGCATTGGTTCTACGGTTACAACTTCAGATTGTAGTTCTGATACTTTGGTAAAACATGCTAGTCTTGGTTTGCCGTTAATTACCATTCCACAAGAACCACACGTTGCTTGTCTACAAGAGTATCGTACAGCAACAGAATGATCAAAGTGTTGTTTTACATCAAGAATGGCTTCTAATACAGTAGTCCATTTTTCAACATTGACTATAAATTCCATAAATTTGGTGTCAGAGTCTTTTTCTGGATTAAATCTTGCTATACGTAGGGTAACAACTTTTGATGTTAAGCTCTTTTTCTCATCTATTTCATAAGATTGTGCCATCTACATCAGCCCCATATTTGTCATAAATATTGTTCGCGAACCATATGCTATTAATGCAATCATTGCTGCAATACAACCATAAGACACTGCTTTTTCATATGTCTGACCTTGTTTTAATTCTAGCAAAATCACCCTCAATCCGTTAAATCCGTGAATGGATAATAATATCAAGATAATTTCCAATAGTCCCGCATAAGGCAAGAATCTATAGTTTGCAATTACACTTTCATATTCTAATGATTCTGCAAATCCCTGAGTGAGACGCATAAGAATATGAACAGCTACAAGCCCAATTGCTGCCAAAGCAGTTCCATAGTGGATTTTCATTATATGACTTTCTCTCATGTTACTCACCAAACATCACGGCCATTCCGTACATCATTGCAACTGCTGCAAGTACAATTGCTGAATATATTCCCATTTTGTGTCTTGCATTTTGAGATGCTGGAAGATATGGATAGTCTGGTCTTGCTGGTTTACCAACACCAACTCCACCATGTCCTAACATTACACGAATACCATTAACTGTATGAAATACACACATTCCAATTACCAATGTCATAAAGATGTGTCCTTCGGTTGTTTGGGTTAAAGCTAAAAATTCTTCCCATCCAACTCTTCCTTTTAAAATATTACTTGTTTCATAAATATGAGCTACAAAATATCCAAGCAAACCCAATCCGGTTAATCGCATTAACCAATATGCTACTCTTTCAATTCCATATCTTCCAGGATTTGCCATCCCGCCAATTCCTTCTTTGTGTTCATCGTGTGGATTCATCTAATATTTTCTCTCCACTGGTTGATACTTAGTAATTGTTACTGGATGTTTCTTCATTATAGGTTCTTTTGGATCATAATATGCTAGTGTGTGATGAAGAAAGTTTACATCGTCACGTTTAGTGTAATCAGTTCTTGCATGTGCACCACGAGATTCTTTTCTGTTAATTGCACCAATTAAAACAACTTCTGCAGTCCTAATCATCGAATCAAGCTCCATCACATTTGTAAAATTAGTATTATACTCTTTTGCTTTGTCATCAACATGCTTCCATGTTTGCTCTTTTAGTTGACGAATTTTTTTAAGCCCATCAATTAGCTCTTTTTCATTTCTGAAAACATATGCCTTGTCATTCATAGTGTCAGTTAGTTCTTGACGAATTTCATATGGATTAGCATCACCATTTCCTCTGAAAATTCCGTCATAAATTCTCTTTTCTTCGGCAGCGACTAAATGATGTGGCCAGGGATTATCAGGTACTCCTTTTTCAATATAATCAACTGCAAACTCTCCAGTTATCTTTCCCCATACTATACATTCAGAGGTAGAATTTGCGCCTAATCTGTTTGAACCATGAGTACTGTTACATGCAGCCTCACCAGCAGCCCAGACACCTTGCAATTCTGTTGCACCATCTATGTCAGTATGAATGCCTCCCATCATATAGTGACAAACAGGTCTAACATCAAGAATTTCTTCTGCAGGATCAATGCCAGAGAATTTAATTGAAATTTCTCTAATTCCTCCTAACTTTTCTTTAATTTTTTCATCGCCTAGATGACGCAAATCAAGTTTCATGCAATCAACTCCAGTTTCATGTTTGAATCCACGACCTTCATTAATTTCTGTCATCATAGAACGAGATACGATATCTCTTGGAGCTAACTCCATTTTTCCAGCAGCATATTTTTTCATGAATCTCTCACCCTTATTGTTTAAGAGATATCCACCTTCACCTCTTGCACCTTCTGTAATTAAGATTCCAGAAGGTAAGATTCCAGTTGGATGAAATTGAACAAACTCCATGTCTTTGAGAGCCATGCCAGCTCTAAAAGCCATGTCTAGTCCATCTGGAGTTGATGATAACGCATATGTTGAAAAGCTGTATAATCTACCAGCTCCTCCCGTTGCAATGATTAATGCTTTTCCTTTGATCGTGTAAAATGTTCCTGACGATAATTCAATTGTAGTGAGTCCCAAGAATCTTTTTCCATCATGAATAATCGAAGTTGCAAACCATTCATTGAGATATTCAATGTTTTCAAATTTCTGACATGTGTCATAGAGTGTTTGCATTTCAAAGAAACCAACTTTATCAGATGCATAAGTTGCTCTTGGGAAGCTATAGCCTCCAAATGCTCTTTGATCAATTCTTCCATCATTTCTTCTAGACCATGGCATTCCCCAATGATCTAATTGATAGACTTGTTTTGGCATTTCAACACAAAGTTTTTCAGCAACATCTTGATCTGCAAGAAAATCACTTCCTTTCACCGTATCATATATGTGAGATTCGATTGTATCTCCCTCATCTTCAAAAAGTACAGCTGCAGTTCCACCTTCTGCAGAAACAGAATGTGAACGCATAACTTGAAGTTTGGATACAATGCCAATCTTAATTTTTGAGTTTTTTTTGGCAGCCTCAATTGCAGCCCTCAAACCGGCTAAACCAGAACCACAAATAATTAAATCAAATTCAATAGAATCAACCATTTTTCAAACAAGATGTCTAGTATGTGGGTTAAATATGTAGTAATAGAACCTCAATTAGCGAAGAGTTAATATTTATCACTAGTGATATTGCTAGTGATGATTTCTGAATGGTTTCAGAGAGTAGGAAGTTCAGTTCCTAGAGGGTTTTCGAGATACTTTATTCTTGAATTGCTAAAGAAAAAGGGGTACACTGGAAAAGAGATTATTGATTATGCAGTAGATCAAAGTAATGGAATTTGGAAACCATCACCAGGATTGATCTATCCATTATTGGGAAGGTTGTTAGATGAAGGACTAATTGAAGAGATCAAAGACGGAAAATACAAGCTTACAAAAAAAGGAATAGAAACTGCGGAAGATGTTGATAGTATTAATGAAATTGTCAAAAGACAGCTTGATGTTCTTTTTAGGCTGGGAAATGTGGGAAAATTTGTTGCAATGGATTTACTTGAGAAAATTTCCACTATGGGTTCAATTCTTAGCTCAAATGTAACAAATATGACTGATGAAGAAACAAAAAAATATAAAAAATTCCTTCAAGACGAACTAAAAAAGTTAGATGTGAATAGAGAAAAAGAGATCAAGATTGATTAGTTATTTTTGAAAAGTAAAAATTCATCTATTTTTTAGAAATCATTATTGACATCACTTTCTAGACAACAAAAATCGATAGTTTTTGGTTCATGGTTGGGATGGTCACTTGACGGTTATGATTTAGTTTTAATGCTACTAGTTATTCCATTAATTAGTACACTATTTTTTCCAGCTGAAAATCCAACATTTTCACTTTTAGCAACATTTGCTGCATACATTATCACATTGATTATGCGACCTTTTGGTGGAGCATTCTTTGGAAACTTTGGTGATAAACATGGAAGAAAAAAAGCAATGATAATTACAATCATGGGATTTTCTGCTGCAACATTTGCAACAGGATTACTTCCTACATGGCAGATGGTGGGATTCATGGCGCCAGTATTGCTGATTGGATTACGATTTATGCAAGGATTCTTTGCAGGAGGAGAATGGGGAAGTGGTGCAGTAATTACTATGGAAACTGCACCAAAAGAAAAAAGAGGCATACTTTCCGATTTTTGCAAAGCGGTTTTAATTTTGGGTTTGTAATTGCTTCAGTTGTATTTTTTCTGGCAGTATCCATATTTCGTGAAGAACAGTTTGTGGAAATTGGATGGAGAGTGATGTTTTTTACAGGTATAATTCCAGGCTTTGTCGCTCTTTTTGTAAGGTTTAGAATGAATGAGTCTGAAGTATGGCTTGCAAAACAAAAAGAGAAAAAAATACAGAAATCACCACTAAAGAAATTACTTTCAAGTAAAGATGGAAGAAAAAGACTCATTTTTTCATTGATTTTGATGACGGGATTGATGTATGCATATTATACATCTATTGGGTTTTTTCCAACATTTTTGCAAAATTATGTAGAAATAGAAAAATCAGAAATATCAATGTTAATGATTGTTGGAACTACTACGTCCTTATTTGGGCAAATCTTTACTGGTTATATTAGTCAAATAATTGGAAGAGGAAAGACAATTGCAATTTTTGCAATTGCTACAATTGGATTAGCAATTCCAACATTTTATGGATTATACAATGCAGAGTCTGTATATGAAAGAGCAATATACACTATAGTTTTGATCATTGTCGCAACAACAGGTTTTGGACCAATTCCTGCATTTTTGTCTGAGAGATTTCCTACTGAAGTTAGAAACAGTGCTAGTGGTTTTATATACAATGGTGGACTGATTTTTGGATCATGGGCACCATTAATTGCAGTAACAATACTATCAAAAGGGATAGAATGGATCCCAATTTTATTAGGGATCAATGTCATAATTGGTTCGATAATCATTTTGATTGGTGCAAAGATTAATCCTGAAACAAGAGATGTTGATATTACTCTCTAATTGTTAAAATCATAAATAATTCAGTAAAAGAAGACAATCATGGAAAATTTATCAACTATGCTAAAGGCAAGTAAGCCACTTGTTATTCCAGGTGTTTATGATGCAATCGGTGCAAAAATTGCAGAAAAAGTTGGGTTTGATGCAATGTTTCAAACAGGATATGGAACATCTGCTACATTATTTGGAATGCCGGATTATGGGTTTATTGGTGCAACTGAAACGGTTGATAATGCAAGAAGAATATGCAGAGCAGTTTCAGTTCCAGTAATTATTGATTCTGATACAGGTTATGGAAATGCACTAAGTGTTTGGAAACTAGTTAAAGAGTTAGAAGATGCTGGAGCTTCTGGAATTTTTCTAGAAGATCAAAGGTGGCCTAAAAGGTGTGGACATATGCAGGGAAAAGAAGTTATTTCACAAGAGGAATATACTGAAAAACTTGGTGCTGCAATTGATGCACGAGAAAACAAGGAATTCATTATTGTGGCTAGAACAGATGCAAGAGCAACAGAAGGACTAGATGCAGCAATTGAAAGAGGGCTGCAAAACAAAAAGACAGGAGCGGATGCAGTATTTATTGAAGCACCAAAATCGATTGAAGAAATGAAAAGAATTGGCAAGTCTATAAAAGCTCCACTTGTTGCAAATATGATCGAAGGAGGAGCAACTCCAATTAGTTCTACACAAACATTATACAGAATGGGATTTAAAATTATTTTATATCCACTTTCAGTATTATTTGCAAACACATTTGCTACAATGAATATCTTACAGGAATTAAAGAAAACAGGAACGACCACGAAACTTAAGCATAACATTGCAAACTTTGATCAGTTCAATGATTTGGTAGAATTGCCAAAATTTAGGAAACTTGAAAAGAAATATAGATTTTCAAAACGAGAATAAAAGAAAAAATTTCAAGTAAAGCACAATTATGCTGTGTTTCTCTTTACTTCAATTTCTATTGTTGAAACGTTTCTTGTTCTACCGTCTTGTGACTCTAGTGATTCGGAGCCGATTTTGATATTTCCGATAGAGTATCCTGCATTTTCTGTTTTGCGTGCAATGATTTGAGCAACGTCTACAGCACGGCCAATACTAAGACCTCTAGCTTTGATGTTGACGGATGGTAAGTTTGCCAATTGAATTAGCGTTGATGTAACATATGCCATCAATGGTTTCTTACCAATGAATATGGTGTCTCTGGCTTCGGTTGACATGAGGTCAATTGTATTTAAGGATAATTTAAAGCTAAAAGAGGATTTTAAATCTAAGGAAAATTTTAAAAAAATTGAACTGTTATTAACTAGATTAGAAGATTTGATAACTGTTGGAGGGCATTATCAAAATACTAGACGCTGGTACAACTCAAGAAAAAATAAGAATTATAGAATCACTTGAATGTACAGATAACTTGGAAATTGTAAAGAAAATTATTTCAAAACTTGGCGATGACAGTATTCAAGTAAGAGGAGAAGCATTTAGTTCATTAATTCTAAATGAAAATGATATTTCAGACTTGTTGATAAAAAGTCTTAACTCAGATAACAAGTATGTCAGAGGATACACAGCACTTGTTTTGGCAAACAGAAACAATACAAATGCAATTCCTCAAATCATAAATATGACAAAGGATGAGAATTCTATGGTAAGATCATGTGCATTAGGAGCTTTGGGTCATCTAAAAGCAAAACAAGCAAAAAAAGCTATAGAAAATTGTTTAACTGATTCTAATCTCGAAGTAAAAAAAAGTGCATTACAAGCTGCTATTTACATTAATGAACAAATTTCTGAGAATATAATCAAAGAAATTTCTAAAGATAATGATCCTGAATTAGAAAGATTACTTATCTGTATCAAAAGAAAGAGTGGACCGGAAGGGATTTGAACCCTTGATCCGATGCATGCCATGCACCTATCCTACCAGACTAGACGACCGGCCCAATAATCAAAAAACTGATCGAATTACGTTTTTTAAATTGGTTATTAACGTTTAGCGGTTAAAATAAGAATTCAATAGTGAAATTAGCACAAGATATTTAACCATAATTTTGATTGTGTTATTGTTATGGTAGTAGATAACAAAGCAACTGTCACATATGTTCAATTGTTAAAAGAAGACCTTGTAATAATTAGACTTGTGCCAAAAGAGGGTCCTGTTCCAGAATACAAAGCTGGTCAGTTTATCACGCTAGGATTGCCAAATCCTGTAGAAGGAGGAAAAATTGTAAGAAGAGCATATTCAATTGCTTCACATCCTGAAAATAGAAAATACATTGAGCTAGTAATCAGATGGGTTAGAAAACCACTTCCGGGTAGATTGACAACGCAGATTTTTAATCTAAAGGAAGGTGATGAGATTTTATGGTTAAAGCCAACGGGTAGAGCACTTTTAATTAATCAAGAGATGTCAAATGGAAAACCTGACACAAGAAGAATTGTATGTGTTGGTGGAGGAACTGGTTTAGCACCATTTGTGAGCTTTGCACAACACTTGCATGATACTGGAGATAAAAGAGAAATCATTGTAATTCATGGTGCAAGTTATGTTGATGAGTTAAGCTATAAGGACCTCTTAACTAATTTAGAAAATGAAAGTATCGCAAAAGGTAAAGAGGTATGGAATTTTAGATATAGAGCTGCAATTAGTAGACCACAAGAATGGTTTAACAGATCATGGTCAGGTCAAATCGGCAGAGTTGAAACATTTCTTAGACCAAGAGGTAATGGAGTATCACCTTTAGAAGAATTAATTGGCGGGGAGATCACAAAAGAAAATACAATTTTTTATGTTTGTGGTTGGCAAGGCACGATTGATGGAGTGATGGACTTCTTAAAACCAAAAGGTTTTGTGACAGAACATGATAAGCGTGAAGACGGAAGCTTTGAAGTCAAATACGAATCATATGGATAGAAATTTTTAAAGAAATAAAATCTTCAAAAAAGATTTTCCTAATGGGGACGTAGGTTAGCTTGGTATACTGCCAGTCTCGGGTGCTGGAGATCATGGGTTCAAGTCCCATCGTCCCCATTTTTCAAAAAATCAATCATTGAAATATAACAATCTTTAACAGACTCTAATTGATAACTGCGCTATATCTTGCACATCTCAATCCAGTAACAAATGCTCATATTCAAATCATAAAGGAGTTAAAAGAAAAAGCTGACACTGTGAAGGTCATGCCTGTTGTATTTAAATCTGGAAATAGAGAAATTAATAGTAAAAGCTTTCCGTTTAATTTTAAGACAAGAAAGAAAATGCTAGAATCTGTTTTTGGGGATTCTATTACAATTACTGATGACTATGCATTTTTTGCTCCATTCAAAAAATATTTTCCACCGCTTTTAGCACCAAAATCCTGGGAGTTAAGAAAGCAAGTTCTCAGAGGAGTTGATGGAGAATTTTTTTCATATACAGGAGACAAGGTAGAAGGCATCATGTTGAAAATATATCGATTAAAACCACAGATTGGTAAGAGAAAGACGCTTTCTGCTGCATCAGTAAAAGAAAAGATGTATGATGCAGCACTAGGAAAAGATACAGATTGGAGAAGTGATGTAACTGAAAGCATAGCTGACATAATTAAAGAGGAATGGGAAACCATCAAAAAATTTGCAGTTTCTGAAGATATGACAACTAGAGTTGCAGGGATGAAGTTTCCTAGAGAAGGATGGTCTTCCAAATAGATTAATACAGATTTAGTAAAAAAATTATCATGAAACTTCCGCTTTCAAAATTTGTTTGGTTTGATGGAAAATATATCCTAGTAGAAAAAGCACAAGTTCCAATAACAACTCATGCAATTCACTATGGAACATCAATCTTTGAAGGAATTAGAGCATATTGGAATGAGAAAAATCTTTTTGTTTTCAGATTAAATGAACATGTAAAAAGATTCAGACATTCCGGTCAATTCTACAATATTTCGTTAAATTTTACAGATAAACAAATTATTGAAGCAATTACAGGAATATGCAGAAAAAATAAAATTAAAAAATCATGTTATATAAGACCATTTTATTTTGTAGGAGATTATGGCATTAATCTACATGTAACAGAAAAAGCACCAACTCATGTGGCAATATTTACATTTCCATTTGGTGATTTATTTGATAAAAATGGAATTACTGCAGGTGTTGTATCATGGAGAAAATTCTCAGACCAATCAACACCTCCTCAGGCAAAGATGGGTGGGAATTATCTAAACTCAATCATTGCAACCCAAGAAGCAAAAAGAAGTGGATTTGATGAAGCAATCCTTCTGGATCATTATGGAAACGTAAGTGAGGCACCTGGTGAAAATATCTTCATTGTAAGAGATGGAAAGATTATCACACCATCAATTTCATCATCTGCACTTGAAGGAATTACGCGTGATTCTATAATCAGGATTGGCAGAGACCTTGACATTGAAGTAGAAGAAAGAAAGATTGTAAGAAGTGAGTTAACAATATCTGATGAGATTTTTCTTACAGGAACCGCAGCAGAGATCATCCCAATAATATCAATAGATGGTAAAAAGATTGCAAATGGAAAACCAGGAGACATTACCAAAAAAATGATACAAGAGTACAAAGACATAGTTATGAATAAAAATGAAGAATATTCTCACTGGTTAACAATGGTGCATTAAATGAGAATTGTTCAAATTGGAATCGGCGGATGGGGAAAGAATCATGCACGTATTTTATCACAGTTAGGATTGCTTACTGCAATATGTGATGCAAATGTTGAGCGGAGTAAAAAGTATGGTAAGAAATATTCTGTTAATTACTATACAGCACTTGATGATCTACTAAAATATGAAGAGTTTGATGGAGTATTTGTTGTTACTCCAACATCAACTCATGTAGAAATTGTAATCAAATTGATAAATGCAAAAAAGCATGTGTTTGTTGAAAAACCAATGACGTATAAATCTGAAGATGGTCAGATGTTACTCAAATATGCAGAAAAAAACAAAGTAATTCTAACATGTGGATATGTTGAACGATTTAATCCTGCAGTGGATATTGTTAAAAATTTTCTCAAGGAAAAGAAATATGGCGATCTTGTAATGCTAGAGTTTCATAGAGAGAATAAAATACCTTTGCACATTAAAGATGTTGGAATTATTTATGACACATCAGTACACGATATTGACACTGCAAACTGGCTTTTTGATGATATGCCTGTTGTTGTTTTTGCAAGAGCAGGACAAATCAATCATGAGCATGAAGATTTTGCATGTATAATACTAGGATATAAGAATGAGAAAACTGCGATAATTTCATCAAACTGGATCACACCAAAAAAGATTAGAACGTTTAGTGCTGTATGTGTTGATGCTGTAATTACATCGGATTTTATCTCTCAAGAAGTACGGATAGAGAAAAATGATGATACTGAGATTCCAAGAAACGAAAAACAGGAACCGCTTTTTTTAGAAATTCAAAATTTCTTAGATGCTATAGAAGGAAGAAATGAATTAGTTGTAAAGGCACAACAAGCAGTAAACGTCACAAAAATAGCTGAAGCGGCACTTTTATCTAGTCAAAAGGGAGTTCCAATCTATCTAGATCTAAAATGAACAAGACAATGATGGATATATTGGCATGTCCAATTGACAAAAGTCATCCACTTGAGCTTTTTGAAATAAAACAAAAAGACAACATAGTGTCTGAAGGAGTACTTTTTTGTCCCAAATGTTCAAGATTTTATCCAATTATTGAAGAGATTCCAATAATGTTACCTGATGAATTACGCAATAAGGGGCAAGAGATGGAATTTCTGAAAAAATTTAAAGACAAATTACCTGAAAAAATTATTACAAAGGCAAATCCATGGCATTTGTGATATTTTGATAATCAATTTTATTTCTGATAAAGCAAAGATAGGGGAGAATTCAAAGATTTGGCATTTTTCTTACATTGGTCATGATGTAGAAATTGGAAATAATGTAAGTATTGGCTCACTTGTTCACATTGATTATAATGTAAAGGTTGGAGACAATACAAAGATCGAGGGGCAAGCATATATTCCTCCTCTATCAAGAATAGGAAAAAATGTGTTCATAGGACCATCTGTTGTTCTTACAAATGATCCGTATCCAATGTGTAACAAGATGATCGGAGTTACAATTAAGGATAATGCAATAATTCAAGCTCGTGCAGTTATTAAAGCTGGAGTGACAATTGGAGAAAACAGTGTGGTATCGATGGGAGCAGTAGTTACAAGAGATGTTCCAGAAAATTCTGTTGTGATTGGAGTACCAGCTACAATAAGATATACACGAGAAGAATATGACAAAAAACAAAGGCGATGGAAAGAAAGTTAGGATTTTATTTCATTTCGGAAAATCCAGTTCTTTAATTTAGATAAAATTAAAATCCATATCACAACTAAGATTATTGCAATTACTGCCTTGAATAAAGATGAGATAAACCAATTGATTTCACCATATCCTGTGATAGAAATTGGACCCAAAACATTTACTATAATTCCACCACCAACAAGAATCAGAACCCACATTCCAAAAAGAAAACTAAATATCCATGCCTTCAAGTCCTGACCTCCATCAATAATGCAGTAATTACTGCCAAACCTCCTGAAAATATTGCAAGTTTGAAGATTGTACAGCATACCTGTTTTTCAGTCATTGGTCCACCTGCTAGAATTAGTCTTACTAGAGTGACTGGTGCTGTTTTTTCATTTGTTGCTCTTAGTCTAAATTCCTCATCATGATCTACGGGTTTTTCTTTGATTTGTCTATGTTCTACTACTTTTTTAACACTTGATAAAAATAAAAATGAATTGATTACTGCAGGTAACAGTGCAACCGCCGCCACAATTTCTACCTGGCCAACAATTGCTATGGCTCCATACATTGAACCTAAAGTTAATGCACCAGAATCTCCAGGAAATATTTTGCTAGGAATCTTGTGATATTTGTAAAATGCCAAAGAAACAAACCCCAAAGGTAAGCTGATAATCATCATCTCATAATTTTGTAAGATAAATAATCCAATGCTTAGTGAGAAACCTGCTATTGTCATAAATCCACTTGCAACTCCGTTTAAAACATCAATAGAGTTTATTGTGTTTCCTGTAATTGGAATCATCAATACTATTACTCCTAGGTATAATACAGGAATTTGTACTTCACCAAATAATGGAAAAGCAAGATTAGAATCATATGCACCAAGAATAATTATTGGAGAGGCAGTAATTGCAAGTGCAATTGGCTTGAACCATCCACTCATAACTTTGCGGTCATCAACATATCCTATCAAAAATGCAAGAACACTTGTAATCATTATTGCTAAGATATCATTTGATTGAAAGAATGAATATAGAATTATTTCAGAAGATATAATACCTAAAATTATTGAAGGCCCACCAGGCCTTGGAACCATTATCTCTTCTTTCTTATTTACATCCTTTACTGCAAAATTTCTTTTTTGTAAATACTTGATTAGGTATGGTGTTGTAACATATACCGTAAAAAATGCAACAAAACATGAGATTATAGCAGGTATGATTAATTCGGACAATTATCTAACCTTTCGTAATTCTACCTTTATGTTGTCTGCAAGCGTAGAACCAATTTTATCAATATCCGCTAATTTTTTCACCGGAATCTTTGCAAGATCATCTAAATTCTGAATGCCATGTTTGTAAAGTAATCTTGCCCTTACTCGTCCAATTCCCTTCACTCTTACCAAATCAAGTAATTCTTCTCTTATTCCATACGTGATCCTTTTTCTAAGATTTGTCAACTCTTCAAGTAGATCTACACGCTCTACATGCTTTGAAATCTCTCTGATGCAATATGCTAACCAGTTGGAAGTCTCAACCATTCTATGCATGTCGCCAGACTCTATTCCAAGACTGTCAGAAAGCGATAATTCAGTAGATTCTGTAATCCAATATTGAAGTGCCAAGAGGCTTCTTGAGCAACTGTATTCTGAAATTGGCTCTAGTAGTTCAGATGCATGATTTTCAATCATGACACTTGCAGTTTCATAGTCCTTGTTTCTCAATGAAAATTTTGGAAAGAATTCTTCACAGTTTGATATAAGATGTAAAAATCCAAATGTATGTAATCTACCCTTTGATACATTCTCAATTGTATTTCTAAAGTATGTTGCAGTTAGTGGATCAATATAAAGCATTGATGTCTTTTTTCCAAATTCTGTTGCCGCGTATCTTTCACCTTTCTTGATGAGTAGGTTTTGACTCAATAAAGATCTCAAAGAGATATCAATGGCAAATTTTATTGTTGGTTTTCTTGATTGTTGTCCTCCAAGTGTCTGTAAAAAGAAATTAAGTATATCGTCTTTTTTAATTCCAGGATTTGTTACAACAACACTAAGTACATGTGTTCGAAGTGACCTGTCATCAGTTATTTTGGAAACAATTGGTTCTGGTTTTCCTTTAATGTAATAATCAATTAGATCATCAGTGTTTCCGTTACCTACAATTATTGATTCACCATAATCATCATACTGGGGACGTCCGGCTCTTCCACAAAGCTGTTTATATTCTAAAATACTAATGGGTCTGTTTGCTCCAATTTTTGCATTGTATCTGTTTATATTAGAAATTATGACTCTCCTTGCTGGAAGATTAACACCTGCTGCAAGTGTTGGTGTAGATGACAATAGCTTTATTGTTCCTTTTCTGAATTCTGTCTCAATTATTTCTCTGCAGTTTTGATTTAATCCAGCATGGTGAAATGCAACTCCTTTTTTGACAAGTGTTGCAAGTGTCTTTACCAAATCAGTATGTTCGTTATTTGCAAGAATTTTTTTTGATACCTTCTCAAGTTCTTTACTTTCATTTATTTGGAGAAATTGGGATATTACATCAGAGGCCTTTGTTGCCAATGATTTTGAGCGAGTTCTAGTTTCAGCAAACACCAGAGATTGACCTCCTTCTTTGACTGATTGTACACCTAAATCAATAGGAGTGCCTCGTAGGCTTAGTTCAACCTCAAAGGTCGTTCCATCATCCATTATAATCTCTCCTCCATCACATACTCCTTCAGAGAGTGGAACTGGTCTCCAGTTACTTTCTACTAATTTACAATCTAGCCATTTGGCAAGCTCGTCCGAATTTGTAATGGTAGCACTTAGTCCTACAATCTGTGGTTTGTTTTCTAATAGTTTTAGTTTGGTCAAAATCATCTCCAGTGTTGGCCCTCTGTTCTCATCACCAATCAGATGAACTTCATCTGCAACTACAAGACCAATATCATTAATCCATTCTACTCCATGTCGAATGATTGAATCCATCTTTTCATTTGTAAGAATTATTACATTACTTTTTTCTAGATTCTTTTCAATATTTTCAAAATCACCCGTAGAAATTCCAATTTTGAGCTTTTTTCCCAGAGAAATCTTTTCTAATTTTTTAAATTCTAGAAATTTTTCAGCAGCTAATGCACGAAGTGGACTTAGATAGACTACCTTTCCTTTATTTTTTGATAAATAACTAATCATTGCAAGTATTGCAATAAGAGTTTTGCCACTCGCGGTTGGAGCAGATACCAAGATATTTTGTCCATCAAGTAATCCAGCTTTTACGCAGTCAGCTTGTGGAGGATATAGATTTACAAATCCTTCAGCCAAAAGAAAATCAATTGCAGGTTTTAAAAGATCTAGCTTTTCTATTTTCATACTCGGTTATAGTGACCGGGTTTTGATTCATAAATAGATGCTTCGCGAAGCATCCTTCGGATATAGTTTCTTGCCTCTTCTTCAGTAAACTTTTCAGTCTTTTCAAGTTCTTTTACAAATTCTCTTTCTTCAACTGCCACTTTGTTGTCTCCTTCAAGCGATTTAAGAACATCCATGAAGAGTTGCATCTTTGATACCTCACTTCTAGGTCTTCCTTGTAAAACACCAAGATCTACCTTTCCGGTATTGACATCAACACCGGCATCTTGTAGCATACTCTGAATAAGAAATATTGCACGCTCTGCATCCTCTTCTTCTACCTTGTCTTTCATTAGTAGTCTTGACCTTGCAGTTGCAAGTCTGATAATACCACCCAATTGTCTAGGAGTAACTGTAATCATTTCTTCAGATTCTACATTTCTCATTTGGAGATAGTAATCAAGAATTTTCTCTTCTGCCTCTTTTGTCAGATCTGGAGATGTTCTTTTTGCATATGCAAGATATTTTGTAAGTATATCAACATCAATAACAGAACGTCGGTCAGCTCCTTGTGGAGTATGTAACTCAATAATGTGTCTTGCAATCTTTTCGTCTTTTTCTCTACCTGGTATGTCTCTTACAACAAATATTAAATCAAATCTTGTTAATAATGGAATCGGAAGGTTTACGTTTTCTGTAATATTTTTGAAAGGATCATATTTTCCATACATAGGGTTTGCTGCTGCAAGAATTGATGTTCTTGCATTTAGTGTAGCTACAATACCACCTTTTGCAATACTTGCAGATTGTTGTTCCATAACTTCGTGTAATGCACTTCTATCTTCTGGTTTCATCTTGTCAAATTCATCTATGCATACAAGTCCTTGATCTCCAAGTACAACTGCACCTGCTTCTAACATCATGATTCCTGTTTTATCACGAACCACAGCTGCAGTAAGTCCTGCAGCAGTTGAACCTCTACCAGATGTATAAAGACCTCTTGGTGCAATTCTTGCACAGAACTTTAACATCTCACTTTTTGCAGTACCAGGATCACCTACGAGAAATACGTTAATGTCTCCCCTAATCTTGCTTCCATCACCTAATTGTCTTTGATTAGAGCCAACAATCAAAAGTAAAATTGCTTCTTTTATTAGTGACTGACCTTGGATATGTGGTGCAAATGAATCAATTAATCTTTGATAAACATCAGGACTTTGTCCCAATGCCTTAATCATTTTTTCATCTTCAGGTGAGATCTCTTCTCTTTCAATTTTTCTTGAAGATTTGTCTCCACGTCCTCCCAAAAATTCTATGTTATTTCCTTCAATTCTTAATCTGTATAATCCGCTGTGTCCACGGGTTATTCCTAAAACAGATTCTTGCTCTACTCTAACTATGCCTGTTAAGATAATTCTATCACCAGGTCTTGCATTATCAACTAGATCTTGTCTGATTGTTACATCAATATAGTGAGGAAGCTGCCCAGGTGGAAGATCTTCAGGAAGTTCTTGTAGTCTTAGAATCTGAAAATCAATAAACTTACTTGCTTCAGGTTTTAGCTCAAAGTCTCTTTGTTTACAATTTGGATTATCACAAACAATTGGAATCTTGACATCCATTCCTTTGAGTTGAACAACTTTTGTAGTGTGTTCATCAGGACATACAAAAATTAATTCTTTAGCAAGTGGTTTTACTTCAGAAGCTCTGACAACCATTCCTGAAACACTGGCAATTCTTCCAATCGTTTCAGCATTGATTTGTCTAAGACTACGCTGTAATGGATAATTTATTATTCTAACTCTAACTTCATCTTTAATCTTTTCAGCATAATCAGGAAATCGGATTTGTAATGCTTCTTTTATTGCTCTGGAAAATGCGTTTAGTATTCTATCAGGATCTTCAGAAAATAATAGCTCTACCTCTGGTTCTATTACCAAATCATTATAATCTACAATGATGAACTTTGCGCCCTTTGGCATCATCTCATCGATTGCCTCTACATACTTGTAATTGCCAAACTTGTCTTTGAATCTTGTAAGGAATTCTTTTACCTTATCAGAAAGTGCAGATTCTGTATATGTACTTGTTTGCACTCTACTCACTCATCCCACCTCTGATTTGTTTTTCAAATTCTTGACTGTTATCATAAATTGATTTGAAAAATACAACTTCTTCAACTGTAAGTTTTTTGTAAAGATCAGAATTTAATTTGATAGAATCTGCAAGTTTTACAAGTTTTCCTCTTCTCATTCTAAATAGTTCTAACATAATACTTTCAACATGATCAAAATCATTATTTCTAAGTTCTTTCATTGACTGTTTTAATTTGATGTAAAAGTGTTGGTCTAATGTGGATAATTGATAGTCTCCTACCATCTTCTCTTTTGATAAGGCTTGCTTTAGTTCAGTAATCATGTCAGGTGAATCTAATGTTCCTAGATGGTTATCAGCTATAGTCTTTCCGATCCAGCGTGGTAAATTCAAAACTTCGCCCTGAGCCCCTTCAATTTTGATTCCAGCGATGTTAAACTTGACATCCTGATTTAATGTAATTTTAGCATCCTTTAGTTCATATCCTATAATATGCAGTTTTTCTATTTTGTCTATTTCCATTGTAAGATCACTTTTTTTCACTAAGATCCACATGTATAGGATCGATCAATTCTCTTCACAATTTTGTGAGATCAATTGATCTAAATTAATCATAGGGAGATCGCGTATAATATCTGACCTAAATTAGATTTTAATTTATTGTATTATAGAATAACCAATTCGGATTTATTAGTAGGTATCAAATTTAGAGTACACATGTCAGTTGCTGGTATGTGGGTTGAAAAGTATAGACCTCAAATATTATCGGATATTGTGAACCAGACTGAAATTATTGGAAGTTTGCAGGCATTAACTAAGGATCCAACAGATATGCCACACTTGTTATTTTCTGGTTCTGCGGGGGTTGGAAAAACTACAACGGCATTATGTATTGCAAGACAGATTCTTGGAGAATATGTTAAAGATTACACTCTGGAGCTAAATGCGTCTGATGAGAGAGGAATTGGAATGGTAAGAGAAAAAGTAAAAAAATTCTCAAGATATGCTGGAATGGTAGATGTTCCATTTAAGATAATAATTTTGGATGAAGCTGATGAGATGACATCTGACGCACAAACTGCACTTCGAAGAATAATAGAGGACACTGCAAAGAATTGCCGGTTCATCCTAATTGCAAACAACATCTCAAAGATAATAGATCCTATTCAAAGTAGATGTGCAACGTTCAAGTTTACATCAATTCCAGAAGAGGACGTGATATCTCATCTAGAAAAGATTTCCAAGAAAGAAAAGATAAAGACGGATAAAAAAGGCCTCAAGGAAATATATGATTATTCTGAAGGAGACCTGAGACATGCCATTAATCTATTACAAGCAACTGCAAGTATAGGTGCAATTTCAGAAGAGCATGTAAAGGCATCAGCAGGTCTGACAAAGACAACTGATGTTGATGGAGTTCTAAAGTTATCACTTGAAGGAAAGATTCTTGATGCCAGGGAAAAGATGATAGAGTTGATAAAAGTTTATGGAATGTCCGAATCTGATTTTCTAAAGTATCTAAACTCTGCAGTGTTTAAATCAAAACATGAGAAACTTTCTGATATTTTAAAAGTTATTGCAAAGTATGACTACAGAATTTTAGTGGGTGCAAATCCAGAAATTCAATTATCTGCACTTTTGGCAGAATTAGGAAAAATAGAAAATTAAAGCGCAGAGAGAGGGATTTGAACCCCCGTATGCTTGCGCACACAGGCTCTCAAGGCCCGCGCCCTACCGAGCTAGGCGACCTCTGCGAAAAGAGTTGGAAAGCAGTGTTTAAAATTTGTTGAGTATTGGTTAATTTCAAAAATTAAAAAGAAAAAAGAAAAATTTCTTTAGTCGTGTGCATGTGGGTTTACTGAACCAGATTCCATCTTTACAAACGTACCATCAGCCTCTTCATGATTCCTTTGGTATGATGGTTCAATCAAGATTGCTTTTTCTGGACAAGCTTCCTGACATGCCATGCATTGTGTACAATCATGTTCTCTGATTGGCATTGATTTGTCTGAATAGTCTAGACGCTCGTCTTGTTCAGTTTTACCAGTTCCCTCAAAAGTTGCATTCAAGCATTCAGCTGCTGAAATATCTTTTTCGGTTCTGTACCACTGGAAGGTTTGAACTGGACATACACTCATGCATGAGCCTTGGGCAGTGCAATCATCCCAGTCAACTGCTACTGTGGTACCGTGAATACCAAGTGGAACTTGTTCTTCACCATGTGCCTCATAGGCAGCTTTCACTTGTTCATTTGAAAATGCTGAGCCATCGCTTTTGCCCTTACCCCAGATAAAGTGTTTATTTTCTCCATCTGCATGTGAGGTCTTCCCAACTACTTCTAGATTTTCTACAAATTTTTCATCTATTGGCATAGTTTAATTATTTCAAAATATTATTTAAAGCTAGACAAAATTAGTACAGACTAAATGTTTATCAAACCCATAATTTTGAAAATTTCAATTTAAAAAAAGTACAAAAAATACAGAAAAAATTAATTTTCTAATCGTGTGTGTGAGGGTTGGAAGACCCTGCGTCCATCTTTTTAAAAGTTCCAGCAGCTTTCTCGTGTGCTTCCAAGTTTGACTGATCAACCTTGATAGCTTGAGGGGGGCAAACTGATACGCATGCCATACACCAGATACAATCATGTTCTCTTATTGGATCTGCTTTGTCAGTTAGATCTTTTCTTTCATCTTTGACAGAACTTCCAGTGCCTGCAAATGTTTCGTTAATTGCCTGTGTATTTGAAATATCTTTTTCAGTTCTGTACCATTGAAAAACTTGAACTGGACATGCTTCAATACAAGCACCATCTGTAACACAAGAGTCCCAGTCAACTGCGACCATCGTTCCGCTAATACCAACTGGAACATGTTCTTCCCCTCTTGCAGTATATGCAGCTACAACATCTGAATCTGCAAAGACTTCGGCTTGAGAACCATCTTTGTTTGTTTTTTTGCCTGGACCCCAAACAAAGTGAAAGTGTTCACCGTCCGAATTCATAATTTTTCCTATAGGCTTTAGGCCCTCAGGAAAATTTTCTGCTATTGGCATGACTCAATTTTCTTGCAGATGTTATTTAAAGCTAGACAAGAATAGACATTAGAAATTAATTGATCTATGACATGATTTTATTCAATATTTTACAGAATTCCTTACGTTCATAATGTTGTTCGATAAATTTTGAGTAAAATGGATATTATCAAGTATGATGTATATCGGGCTCCAAACATTGGAATCTACATAAATGTCAATGACAAGTATGTAATGCTTCCAATGGGTTTTGCTGAATCAAAGGCAGAAAAACTTGCAAAGTATTTGCAAGCTAAATGCATGTACTTATCAATTGCAAATACACGATTACTTGGGGTTTTAGCTGTAATGAACAACAAAGGAATTTTGTTACCTAAAACTGCATTTCAAAATGAGTATGACTTGATAAAAAAAGAGACCGATTTGCAAGTTGGCGTATTAGACTCAAAATATACAGCACTAGGAAATCTAATATGTGCAAATGATAAAGGAGCAATTGTTTCTCCTTGGTTATCAAAAGAAGATATTGTAACTATAAAAAATGTCTTAGGAGTAGAGGTATTGCAGAAGAGAATTGCAGGATTTAATCAGGTAGGCGCAGTAATGGTTGCAAACAATTCAGGTGCTGTTATTCATCCAGAGGCTGATGAAGAAGATATGAAAATATTCGCAAATGTTTTAGGCGTAAGAACAGAGCACTCTACCATCAATAATGGCATTCCATTTGTCTCATCAGGTATTTTGGCAAACAACAATTGTATTGTTGTAGGTACTTTAACTACTGGTCCAGAGATAATGATGTTAACTAGGGCATTTCTAAATTAAGAACCGATTTTGGGTCATCAGTTATAGTTTCAATATCAACTTGGGTTTCTGTTCCATCTTTCATATTACGTAAAACTATCTTGCCAATTTCTAGCTCTTTTGGTGCAACTATAACACAAAATCTAGAATGAGATGCAGTCTCCATCTGTTTTTTTAAATTCTTACCAGTAAGATCAATGTCAGTTGGAATGTTGTTTAATCTAAGCAATGATGCAATTGACATTGCAACTTTTTGCGTTTCATCATTAATGTATAAAACTGAGACTCTGTTATGTGATATTTCTGGAATTATTGCTTGTTCTTGCATTGTCAGAATGATTCTCTCTATACCACCTGCAACTCCTGTTGCGCCAATATCATCTCTTCCAAATGCTTTGGTTAGTGTATCATATCTTCCTCCACCAGCTAAAGCACCTAGTGTAGAGTTTTTGTCAAACACTTCAAAGACCGTTCCAGAATAATAGTCCAGTCCTCTTACAATTCCAAAATTAATTCTAACATTTGAAACTCCTATATTTTCTAAAGAGTCAAATAGAGATTTGAGATAATCCCATGACTCGAGTTGTGTTGTGTCAAAGTTTTGCTCTATTTCTTGTATTGTTCCTTTAATTTGTGAAAAATCTAAAATCTTTTCTAGTTTATCTGAATCATATCCCTTTTCTTGGAATTCCTTTAGGATTTCGTTTTTAGATTTTTTCTGAATTTTGTCGACTGCTCGTAGGATATCAGCCACAAGTTGGAAATCCTTTGAATCAAAAATCTTGTTGATATAAGACTCTACAAGGTTTCTGTGATTAATGTCAATCGTGATATTTTTAAGTAGTAGAGAGTCAAACAGTCTTGATGTCAATTCAATGATTTCGGCTTCAGATTCTATAGTAGGTTTTCCGTAAATTTCTACATCCCATTGATGAAAATATCGATACCTTCCCTTTTGTGGCTCGTCATATCTGAATACTCCACCAAACGCTGAAAATTTGGCTGGAAGTCTCATAGACTTTTGTGATGTCATATACCTTGTAAGACCCATTGTAAAGTCAAATCGTAGTGCGATTTCTCTGTTACCCTTGTCTTTGAAAAAATATATTTCATCTCTAATAGTTGGTCCAGATTTTGTCTCAAGAACGGATAGTAATTCAATTGGAGATGGGTTCATAAATGAAAATCCATACAGAGAGGATAGTTGCTTAAAGTGACTTCTTATATGCTCAATGTTTGCGATTTCTGCTCCCTCAAAATCCTTCATTCCTCGTGGTAATTCCAAGATGATTATCTGAAGGATGATTGTGATTTAGATATTTCTGCAGAATGAATATAGTTAATACATTTTTTAGCATATTGAATCTGAAATCTGTTTATTCTTTCTCTGGTTTTTCTTTATGTATAGTGAAATAAAAAATTGCAGTTCAGATGGGTTTTCCTCTGTATTGATAATCAATTACTTTATGAAATGTATTATGTGATGCAATTACTGCTAGTCCAGATAATGCAGCCCAAATGAAATTTCTAGCTGTAACCCATTCATTTGGTTGTTTAATTATGAGTGAGGTTTCAAACACTACGTAAAAGTTATCAAACAACCAGAATGCCAAAGTAATCCAAGATATTACACCGGCAATAAGAAATCCAAGTCTGGTCTTATTTTTAACAAAAATTATTGCTGCAATAATTGCAATGTACCAAATTATTCCGCCTAAAATCCAAATCGGCTCAAAAATTTCAGCTCTGTCATCCAACCAATAGTATGTAGTTCCAACTACCGCCATTGCAGTTAGTGATATAAGTAAAAGTTTTTGATTAATTTTGAATCCAGAGCGTTCTTCTCTAGGAGGAGTGACAGGTGGATTTTCTCTTATTTCTTTTGTTGCAATATCAATTGCATCATTTACTGATTTGAGGTGCAATGGAATAATTTTGGTAATTGAATCATCAGTTACAATAGTATCATGAACAAGACTATCAATTAATGGTCTGGCGAGAGATGCTTTTACGGGAGTTATCAAGTCAACCCAGTATGAAGAGAGTCGGGTTGTAAGAAAGGGGATTTGAATCACAAAGAGTTTCTTGTTAAGATATGCAGCATAAACTCGCATGAGTTGTTCGTATGTCATCTTTTCTTTACCTCCAATTTCATAAATTTTTCCTGTAGTCTCTGTGTGTTCCATGCAACCTCTGAGATATTCTATTACGTCATCAACTGCTATAGGCTGTGCAAGTGATTTTACCCAGGAAGGACAAACCATGACTGGTAATCTTTCTACCAAATATCTCAACATAGCGTAAGAGCCTCCTTGAGCTCCGATAATCAGTGATGCTCGTAGTTCAGTAACAGGAATATTTCCAGAGGCAAGAATCTCTCCTACTTCCTTTCTGCTTCTCATATGGGGAGATAATTCTAAACTATCATTTACAAGACCTCCAAGATAGATAATCCTCTTGACTCTAGCTTCGGTTGCTGCTTGAAGAAAATTTTGGGCCTGAATTTTTTCACGTGAAGCAAATTCTTTCCATTGTTCCTTGTTGCCTTCCATTGAATGAAGTAAATAATAAGCAATTTCAATTCCTTTTAATGCATCTTCTAATTGATTAACATCAAAAACATCAGCTTGAACATATTTGACATTAGTAGTATCTGGAATTTTTTTTCTAGACATTCCTTTTACATAATATCCTCTTTTAGAAAGATAAGAGATTAATCGGGATCCAATAAAACCAGTTGCACCTGTAACCAAAATACTGTATGAGTTATTCTTTATGTTAGTATATGCATTGAATTTCTGAGACATGTTTATTTCATTCCCTTTATCATATTTTCTTGTATCATGTCAAATTCAAAAATCTAAAACACATCGCTTAGTTTTTTTAATTTCTTCAAATCCGTTATTTCAATGTCACCACTTAAAGTTACAATCTTTGCAAGTTTTGGATTTGCCTTTTGACCTAGCTTTAGCACAGGTTGACCTTGCAACCTTATCTCAAGTGTAATGTTTTCTTGTTTTAGTTTTTTTGCAAGATCTTTTGCCTCAGATAGTTGCTTTATGATTCCAGGCTTTTTTGAGATTTTAATCGGGATATCAATAATATCAATAATACGAGAGTCTTTAGTTGCAGTAAAATTAATTGATGGAGTATCATCACATGTAATTTTGAGGCTACCACTCTCTAGAGAAGTTAAAAAATTGGCTGGGAGATCAATGCTTTTCATTCCCAAACCACCTTTATTTTGCAGTAATTGTCAGTTTTCCAGTTAGGGAAACCGTACCTGTTGGGATTGTTTTGCCATCTTTTTCTACCTTGCCTTTCATCTCTAGATTCTCAAAATCATAGGTAATTGAGGCGTGCTTTTCTGTAAGCTTGTCAAAAACTTCAGCAAGTAAATTTGCCCATTCTTGTTCTTCGGCCATAGTTGATTATTGATTTGATGGTATTTAACCTAGTGATAACAGTTGGACTAGTGCTAATATGAGAATGGTACTATAGATAACGTTTACATTAATTTGAATAAAAATAGAGTCATGGCAATGTTTTCAAATGAAAAATATATCGTACTAGAAACTTTTAGAAAAAACGATAATTCAGTAAAAACTCCTGTTTGGTTTGTAGAATATGAGGATCTGATTTGGATTGTGACAAGGGAGTTAACTGGTAAAGTCAATCGATTGAAAAATAACAATAAAGTAAATGTTGCAGTTTCAAATTTTTCAGGTAAAGTAAAGGGAAAATGGTTTTCAGGTAAAGCTAAAAAAGTTCAAGGAGAATTAGCAGAAAAGATAATATCTCTAAGAAACAAAAAATATGGAATTATGGCAAAACTGATTGGGATTTTTAGTGTCAAAAAAGGAAAGTATGTGGTGTATTCTATAAAACTAGATCATTAGTAATTTGAAAAATCAAAAACAGGATTAATGATTTTTAATCATTTTTTAACTCTTTTTAATTTATTTTAAAGCATTTCAGTAAAATAAAAAAATAAATTACATCTATTCACTATATCACATATTTGCTTAGCACCATGCAAAAAGTAACTCGTGGTTAAAATCCTGTAAAATCCTATTGATATTAGGTATTAAATATGAGCGATGAATCAACACACCAAAAAAATTGTAAAAACGCCTTGTTAGTTACAGATGTAATTACAGGGGAGATATCATGTAATAATTGTGGGGTTGTATTATCTGAGAAAGTAATTGATTTTGGACCAGAAAATATTGGTCAAACCAAAGAAGCATATCAAAGCAATGCAAGAACAGGGCAAAAAATATCATTAAAGATGGCAGATATGGGACTATTCACCATAATTCAATCACAAGATAAGGATTCTACTGGGAAACCACTTTCAGGCCATAACAAGCGGTCATTTTATCGACTTAGAATGTGGGATAGAAACAGTAGATCTGCCGTCACCAAACAATCACTGCTAAATGCATTTACTTTACTTGATGGACTTCGCTCTAAATTAGGATTACCAGAACATGTAGTAGAAAAATCTGCATATCTATTTAGAAAAGTTAAGCGAAAAAAATTACTGCTAGGCCGTTCAAATCGAGCAGTATTATGTGCAGTTGTGTATATTGCATGTCGTCTTACAGACACTCCTAGAACAATTACGGATGTTGCAAAAGCAGGAGGGGTAAAAAACAAGATAATCTATCGGCTGTACCGCTTGTTGGCAAGTAATCTTGATATCCATTCAAAGTCATACAGTCCAGATGAATTCATTACTCGTATTTCAAATGAAGTAATGATATCTGAGAAAACAAAACGTGATGCACGAAAGATTTTAGAGATAGGTCAAAAAAAGGGATTAAATGAGGGAAAACATCCAATGTCAATGGCAGCAGCTGCAGTATATCTTGGTTCTCAGAGAAATAATGAAAAAGTTTCTCAGATGAATATATCTAGAGTTTCAGGAATTAGTGCAGTAACAATCCGAAATAGAGTAAAAGAACTAGAAGCACTTCAAACAAAATAATATTAGCACTAGCATCTATATTTATCACTAGTTAAATATCATGACAGGTTTTAGTTTAATATAACTCTCCATAATCACTTTATTACATATCAAAAGAAAAATGAAAAAAATTACAGCGCTCAATAAAAGAATTACAAGATGCACAAAATGTCCTAGATTATCAGAATACAGTAAAGTTATTTCAAAAAGCAAGGTAAGACGATTTAGAGATGAAAAATATTATGGGAAACCCTTATCGGGATTTGGTGATATTAATGCAAAACTGTTAATTGTAGGATTGGCTCCAGCTGCTCATGGTGGAAACAGGACAGGTAGAATGTTTACAGGAGATTCTTCTGGTGATTGGCTTGCAAAGATCATGTACAAAAATGGATTTGCCTCAATACCTACAAGCCAAAGTAGAGATGATGGATTAGTACTGTATAACGCGTATGTTACAGCAGCCGTTAGATGTGCTCCACCACAAAACAAACCTACAAAACAGGAGATTGAAAACTGTTTTGTTTATATGCAAGAGGAGATAAAAATACTCAAAAATATTTCAGTGATCTTGTGTCTTGGGAAGATTGCATATGATGTAACAAGTAGGTTACTTGATTTAAAGCCAGAAAAGTTTGGACACAACAAGTTATTCACATATGACAACTACAGGATTCTAACATCGTATCATCCATCAAGGCAAAATACACAGACAGGACGACTAACATGGAAAGACTGGTCTGCAGTATTTGTAAAAGCAAAGAAACTAACTAGAAATACTTAGATTTTCTTGAATTCTGTGAATTAATGTGAGTAGGGATTTTATTCCGTTTATCGACATATCATATGATGAACTGAGTTCAATGTCAATAAATCAGCTAGAAAAAAAGATCACAAAAAACATTGAACTGTATTTTGAAAAAATTTCTCATATGAGTTTAGATGAAAAAATGAAAATGCAAGAGGACGTAAAGGAAACAAGAAAAGCAAAGTTTCGTTTCTCACAAGAAATCACAAAGGATATTTCAAAAGATAGAATCCAGCTTGCATTATCGCAGTTAGCAAAACTATTTCAAAGATTAGATAAAGACATAAAAAAAAAGTGAAAGAAATACTTTGATATTTTTATAAACAAAATCAATGAGTGAAGAGATTAGACCCTGCCCAAAGTGTGGAGGGATAATGTTCAGCGAACAGGGAGAGTCTATTTCTTGGTATTGTCCATCTTGCAATGTAAAGTACAAAACCCAATAAACCCGTAGAAATACTTGTATTCATTACAATTTCTAGAAACAATATGAAAGAATGTCAGTGTGACAAGTGTGATTGTCCAAATGAGATTAGAGAATTTGGACACAGATTTGAGGAAGAAAATGCGATAGTTGAAGCTGAGTTTCAAAAAGATGTCGACAAGGTTGAGTCCATAATCAAAGAGATTTGCAAATTTTGTGAGAAAGGTCAGCATCAAGGACAGCCAAGAGCTCGATAAAGATGGAAATCAAAAATGCAGTTTTTTGCAGTCATTGTATGATAATTTTAGGAACAGTTAGATATTTTTGATATACTCAGATTCAATTCTTTTAGAATATAGAATCTGAATCACATTGGTTTTCATAGGTATTATATCTGCATTGGCAGGACTTGTGTTGTCACTATAACTTCATGTAATTAACCTTAATTGTAAAGAAATACATCAAATGTAATGAAGGAGATTATTTTTGTGTTAATATTATTTTTCATTATTCCTGTTGCATATGCTCAAGATTATCCAGAATACGGAGTGAGAGTAGAAACTGTAGCTGATAATCTATCTATTCCTTGGAGTATTGATTTTGCGCCTGATGGTAGGATATTTTTCACTGAAAGGACTGGAAATCTTAGAATAATACAGAATGATCATCTTCTTGAACCAATAATGTCACTTAATGTTGCAGGTGGAGAAGGAGGACTGTTGGGCATTGCACTTGATCCTGATTTTGAAAAAAATCATTATGTGTATCTCTACTTTACATACAACGAATTATTTGATACAAAAAACAAGGTTGTAAGATACATAGAGTCTAATAATTCACTTAAAGAAGATAAGGTATTATTGGAGCCATTTGCAGGTGCATCATACCACGATGGTGGGAGACTAAAGTTTGGGCCTGACGGGAAATTATATATCACAACTGGCGATGCAGGGAATCCAGACATGGCGCAGGATGAGAATAGCACAGTTGGAAAAATTCTTAGAATAAATTCAGATGGTACAATTCCAAAGGATAATCCATATGGTACTGCTGTTTATTCAATTGGTCATAGAAATCCTCAGGGAATTGACTGGGATGAAAATGGAAAAATGTTTGCAACAGAGCATGGACCATCTGGATGGAGAGGAGTTGCACATGATGAAATCAATGAGATCATTCCTGGTGGAAACTATGGATGGCCAGAAATCATCGGTGATGAAACAAAACAAAACATGATAAATCCAATATTGCATTCAGGTGATGATACTTGGGCTCCATCAGGAGCAACATTTTATTACGGAGAAAACATTTCACAGTGGACTGGTAAGTTTTTTGTTGCAACTCTTCGTGGAGAGCATCTTCACATGATATCTTTTGATCAGAACAAAATTTCATCACATAAAAAATTATTTTTTGGAGAATTTGGAAGACTACGAGATGTGGTAGAGAGTCCTGATGGATATCTTTACCTACTTACAAGCAATCAGGATGGGCGAGGTAATCCAGATGTAGATGATGACAAAATTCTAAGAATTGTATCAATATCTAATATCAATAGCTTTGAGGAATGCATTAAAGCAGGAAATTCAATTATGGAATCACATCCAAGACAGTGCGTAACATATGATGGAAAGCGTTTCGTTGAAGAGATTTCAAAAATTCCAGATTGGGTAAGAAATATTGCAAAATGGTGGTCTCTGAGACAGATTTCTGACCAAGATTTTGCATTAGGTCTTGAGTATCTAATTAAACAAGACATTATCATTATTAAAAAAGAAACAACATCTGAAACTAATTCAGAGTTACAATTACCGTTATGGCTTAGAAAAAATATTGGATGGTGGAGTGAGGGATTATTATCTGACGATGAGTTTTCTAAAGACATCCAATGGATGATTGATAATCGGTTTATCAAAATTTAGGACTGATCTTGAGATATTTGGCTTTGTGGCTTTGGTGGAATATGAACAAATATCAGCTTTCTTTTTTTTCTTAGGCCAAACATGAAATGAGTTAGTCAAAATCTGGTTATAAACATCTAGTAGAAATTATTCATGATTCGTTTGAAACTTTTTTCTTTCTGTTAGAAATAATTACCTCAATTATTAACCCTATAATTATTACATAAAGAACTGAAACCACAGACCATAAAATATCAAAAGATGGTTCTCTTGTTCCCATCTGGGTTTGTGTTGTCTCTTTAGCCACCATTTATTCTGGCATGGTTTTTAACACAGTTTTACTTGACATGACAGGCTCTGCAAGTCAAACTGAGTCTGATGGAATTTGATATTTCGGTTGTAACAACTGAGATGAAAACCAGACTGCAATTGATTCACCATCAAGTGTTGCAAGTCTATGGATTCGATTAAACGAGTTAAATAATGATTTGCTTTTCTTTGCAGGTTGCTGCATATTAGAGGGTAATGTGACAATTGCAACCTTGTTAATTGTGTAAAACTTTACGTCATGTGACTTTGTGTTTTTTCACCATTTGTTATCTTTACAACACCTGCACCTTGCATTTTTTAGGTGATGAATGACTAGAGGAAACGACAACTCTATATTTTGCGAAATTTGATTTGCAGAAAGACAATTGTTAAACAATAGTTTTAAAATATCCCTGCTTGAATCAGATGATAAAATCTCTCCAATAGCTTTTAGTTTTTCATCTTCAGTTAACAAGATGTCAATTTTGTCTGAAACGTTGTTCTTCTGAATCTATTGAAACTTAATTCAACATAATTCTGTGATTAAGACTTTGGATATCATAATAGAATTTTTTGTGGATATGGGATTTGAAGA
>Ga0224497_10000063_pt1 | contig 89332 bp, 100 predicted proteins | sample SF_Jul11_sed_USG_4_FD_167970 | JGI IMG/M metagenome (GOLD analysis project Ga0224497, IMG submission 167970) | Sediment microbial communities from San Francisco Bay, California, United States - SF_Jul11_sed_USGS_13 | ecosystem: Environmental > Aquatic > Marine > Sediment | place: USA...
TCAACACATCTGCTGGTACATCGTATACCTTTGCCATAAAGTGAAAAAATTGATAATCGTCTTATAAATCATTGAGGTATTCAGTTAGGTTTCTTAAACACATTTCAGCCTAAGTTTTCAGATCGGGATTTCATTTTTCTTTAAAAAACATTTTTTGTATCAATCTTTTTGATAAAGAGCATATATGCCTCCAATGGCGTATAACACTGCAATAAAAAGGCGTGACAGTAAAATAGCAATATCTTGTGTTTCTAGAAAAAATGAAGAGTCAATCTCAAAAGCAGGCAAAATTAAAGCAAGCGATACAATTCCAACTAATAGCTGCTCTTTGTTATTTAACCCACTAAATTTTTTCATAAAAACAAAAGTTGAGATATTTCCTAGTCCTATTCCTAAAAGAATCAAGTACTGAGAAAATTCTGGAAAAAATGCAATTAATGCAAAAGGTAATGCCCAACAAATACCATTTATGGTTTTAATTGATATGGGCCATTTTGTACTATTTTTCATTCTTTGACGTATTGAGGAAAAAACTAGTTTGAATTTTCTAAATTGCAAACCAAAGATTAAACCAGAAATAATTAACCATATTATTACATAAAAGAATAAAGGCACATCATTTCGAAATGCAATTTCACTTACAATTGAACCACTAGAAACTAAAATAGCAATATTTATGAAAAAAATTCCAAAAGCACGTCTAATTTGTAATGTTGAGTATGTCGTGATTGAAATTCGATACATCGACATTTAAATTGAAACAGACTAATGAGTGAATTATTAAGTATTAAGAAACCTCATGTTCTTTCTAATTTTTGTTTCATTTATCATTAAGGAATAGATTCAATGTCTTGTTCTAGATCTTTAAAGTCTTGCCACCATTCATTATTTTGAGACATATTTTAGATGACCAAGGATCTAGGCTTATAGATCTTTTCAAAAATATTCAGCTAATTTTGTTGAACATAATTTAGCGTAAAATTAGCTAAATCTAGATTTTTCTAGAAAAAAAGGACCAATATTCTAATTTATTTTAATTATGCCCTTTTCAATTAAAAATTGTAATCCCTTAATGACTTCATTCTCTGAAATCAAGTCATCTGAAAACCATTTAAACACGGTTTTGATCCAACCTGGAATTTTTGTTTCAATAACTGAGTTGTCATCTATTATTTCATTATTTTTTTGAGAATTGGTATTTTTAATCACTTCAATTTGTTGAAATGTTAAAGCTGCTTTTTCATTTTCTCCCAAACCAACAAAAACCAAACTTTTACCTTGTAATGCATTGAGATTATCTGAATCTATAAAAAGAGCTTTCTCATATTGAAACATGGCATTATCGTAATCTTTAATTTTCAAAAATACATTTCCCTTTCCAATAATTACATTTACGTGCTCAGGATTAATGCTTGATCAAAGTATGATATTGCCTTGTCAAAATCATTTAATTCCGAATATGCATTTCTCATTCCAACAAGAGATTCTAGATTATCAGGTTCAATTATTAAAACAGATGTACGGTAAATTATCTCTTCGTCATAATTTTTTTGAAATGAATAAACATTTCCAAGTCCATTTAATGCATCCACATGAGTTGGTAAGATAGACAAGGTACTGCTTAGATATTTTTCAGCTTCAACGTCAAGTCCTATTGCCAACATTGCATTTCCTTTATCACTTAGAAAAAATGGATTAGTTGAATTAAGTGAAATGGCTTTGTCATAGAATTCAATTGCAGAAGAATAATTACCCATTCTATGAAATACAGCACCTTTTCCTGCAATTGCTTCTGAATAATTAGGATCGATTCTTAAGATATCATCATAGATCTGCATAGCCTGTGTAAAATTTCCAAGGGTAAAATAATATTCTGCATCATAATACATCTGATCTATTTCATTTTTTGAAAGCCCATAAGCATCAGCTATTAGTCCAGAAAATAATATCATCCCCAAGAATCCAAGCCGAAAGTGTAAATCACAAGTCATCATTTTATTTGTATATTGTAAAAGAGTTTATTGTTATCCCTTAGATTATGAATTTGATCACTTATTTGATATCTCTTCTACACGAACAAGATTTTCATCATTTCTAGATTCACAGTGAGTTGTCTGCCATTTGTTTAGATTTACTATATCAGAGATTAGAAAGGACTTGATGATGTCCCTGAAACTCCGTTGAACTCCTCAAAAATTTCAAATGGCTCAAAGGATGCAAAGTATTGCATAAAGTGGATTATCTGATTTATTCTATTGAGAAGTGTTTAGTAGTATTGTATAGGATTATGAAAAAGAAAAAGAGGGTTTGATACGACGCCGATAATTTAGATAATTTAAAATTTTTTTATAATATACAATGCTTAATTACAAGTTATCAACAAAAAAAAGTGTTCAAAGAAGAATTATCTTCAACATGTGACGAAGAGGTGTTATAAGTTAAATGTCTACAATGAAAAGATTGGCGGTACTAGTAAAAAATGAAAAAGCTGATGTCGTTATCGTATCTCTAAGAGAATTAGATCTAGATGCAATAATATATGATGTAAAGAGTGCTGGAAAAGAAAAAGAAAAAGCACGATCTCGTGGAGGATCAAGTGGAGTGGGTTCTACACATATTCCACGAAAAATAATAGCTACAATCGTTGAGTCTGACAGAATTAAAGACGTATCTGCGGCGATAAAGAAAGCCCTAGGCGATGAAAGCAAAGGCGTAATAATTATTTCACCTATAGATGATTTTATTCCATTCTAGTTTTTCATAGATATAGAAAATTATTTTAAAAATTCGTGTTTGAATAATCCTATCAAAGATTAAGAAGTCTAATTCTCCATTGTAATCTCTTTACCAGTGTCATCTTTGAAGCCAAACCCCCTCTTGTTAGGATCTGGTCTTGGAATCATAGGATCAAGTTTTGTCTTAAAGTTGTCAATCCCTAACAACTCTCCTGCAGCTTCTGGAAGTAATGGGAATTCCTTGTTTAGTTTTCTTTTTCTTTGTTATCAAATAAGATTTAGATTGTGTTTAGTTTTATGGGAAGTGTTTTGTCTAGAGTTTCATCTCTGTCATAACTTTCCTGCAACCTGTACATGTTGGATTTGGAATATCAGAGTCTAGGACAAAATAAATGTCACAATCTATGCATTTCCAGATACTTATTCCCATCATGTCTTAGTATAGGTAAAACTCAAATAAGAAATCAACTACACAAAAAATGAATGATTGTTTGATTAGTGTAATAAAATGTGCCTGATGAGAAGTTGACTTTTACTACACGAGATTTTCCTGATTGAGATGAGTGTACTTTGAGGACATTAGGGAAGTTTTTTCTCAGCCGTGTCTTATTCTGTTTTCTGATTCTGTCAGTTTGTTTGCCAGGTCTGTAATCTCTTTGTGTCTAAACAGATGGGAAGAAATTCTCTTTGTAATTCCAGCTTGTCTTACTCTTTTTTGCAAAATGGAGTTAAATCCTGCATAATTGATTGGTTCTCCAAATGTGTCACTTGCATGAATGTATACCTATAGTGGACTCTCATGATTGTTTTTGTTTGGGTGATCATTTAGCCATCGTGTAAGATAGGGACTGACTTTACAATTCCGATTGGCCTTACCCCTGTCTTTCTATCTACTTTCATCATGCCACCATTCTTGTCAATGGTAAAATCCTTGATCTTCATTCCTAGTAATTCACCAACTCTTGTTCCAGCTTCTGCATGAACTGCAATCATTGCCTTGTCTCTGGAAGAATCAGCGCATACGGATAGAATTTTGCTTACCTCATCATCTGTTGGCAAGTCTTCATGAGTAAGTTTGTCCTTTGGTTTTTTGGATTTGATGAACTTTAGTATCTGCAATTCCCCATCTTCTGGTTTGCTTCTTGAACCTAGTTTGACAAATCTAACTATACCTCGAATTGACATCTTGAGAACAAATGTATAGCCTATCTCCTTGCCGTTCTTGCCATGCTTTATCATAATGTTTGCAATTAATTCTCTAATGTCATTTTCTGTAACATCTATCCAGTCTTTCTGCAGAACTTTTGTCAGTAACCCAAAGTGATTCAGATTCTTGTATCTAGTGTTTTCTGATACGCTGTTAATTATCATATCATCATTATAATTCAAAAATATCTGATAATTTTTTATAGTCATTTGATTTTTTTGCTTCTCAAGATATTTTGTAATCCACTGTGCTCTTCTATGGATGTTTTCTTTTTGATCAGTTGAGATAACTAGTTTGGACATATTATCTAATTTGTGCCTAGATGTTTATAATATACTGGTCAAGATGATTGAGGTATTATTTTGCGATAAGTATGCCCACACAAGTTGCAAGAAATTCTGATCGACTTGACAGATGCTCTGCCTAGACGAATTCTGGAATTTATTCCAGGTGTAATAAATGACTTGCATTTTTTGCAGAAAACCATTCTAAGATCATAAGGCATTCGAATTTTGTGTCTTGTACTAATTCTTCTAGCAAGATAGGCCTGACGCTGAGAAAGTTTGGGATTTGTTTTTGCATTAGTTATTGCATTTTCAATAAGAATTTGCATTCGCTCCATTGCAATTTTTCTTACTGCAGATTTCACATTACTTTCTGAAATTACACCTAAAAATTAGTTCTTACTATAATGTAAAAATGCAGTCAGCGGGATTCGAACCCGCGTCACAGGGTTGGAAACCCCGAATACTAACCAGGCTATACTATGACTGCAACAGAATGCAAATTTTAGTTCCTACATAAAAATGGTTTTTTCGCACTCATAGAGTAGTCTAGCAACTACAACATGGCCTTCAAATGATTCGTCATCAATAGAATACAGATCAGTAATTTTGTTTTCAATAAAATCAGAAAAATGCCCCTTTTGAAATCCGCCAACTACAATACACGTATTATCTGAAATCTCTGCCGCAATTTTTTCATATGAACTAGATTTACCTTTTGTAGAAAATCCAATTACTTTAGATGGATTTATTTCATCAAGGAGTTCTGAAAATGTTTTTTCTTTAATCTCCAGTAACACTTCATTATTTGCTATATTTTTTTTGTCTTGATACAGTTTTTCAATTACTCCTTCAAATCTATGATAAGATTTTGGAATGTGAACATTTTGACCAAAGTAAATTACTTTATCATCAACTGTATGAATGTAAATTTTTATTTTGTTTTGAAGATATAATGGAATTGTCGTAGCTTCAAGTATTGAAAAGTGCACTAGATCTGGTCTTCCTCTTTTCATTTCATTTTCAATTCCTTTCATAGCTGCAAAATGCCATGAATTATCTAGTAAGATTTCTGATGGATGTTTTCCAAGTTTTCTTGCATGAGAAATTACTGATGGATGATCTTGTAGTTCAAAAGGAACAAGTTCTAATGAGGATTCTGATAAAACTAAAGAAATCATTTTAGTTAGTCATTTCAATTTGTTTTTTAAATTCATTCCAACCAGATTTTGGAGTACCATCACTATTGATCAATCCTGCATTGCAGACATACTGGTTTAATCTCTCAATCACGTATTCACTGCTTCCAAAACCAGAACCACCAACTGTTAATGAATCCTCACCAATTTCTTGTTCTTCAAATATGCATGTTCCTTCGGGTTTATCATATTGCCTGTACCAGGTAAAAAATTCCAAGTCAGATTCATTTTCAGTGTAAAATTCAAAGGATTTTTCTAAAAATTCTGTTTGTGCAGAATCACTTCCTCCAACGAAATCAGAAGTACTCCAGCTAAGTTCAAAAATTCCGACTTTTTTATCTCCTGCTAAATCAAATACTTGCTGTAAATCTTCTTTTGCTTGCTGTGGAGTTTTAACAATATCATTTAGAGTATTAACTGGAGAATAAGAAAATGCAATAAAATCACCAATCGCTAAATCAGTCACAATATATTGCAGATTTTTGTTTATTACTTGATGTAATGCAAATGCATTTCCAATCTTAATATCAGGATGTTTTTCTTTGGTTTTTTCATAAACTCCATTGAATAGATCCTTGTAAACAGTAATATTCTGTTCATTAAATCTAAATTGTGATTCTGTTTCTCCTGAAAGAATCACAGTATCAATAATGTCATATCTTGATAATATTGCATCAAGTACACTAACAACTCTATCTTCCCCAATCGAAATTATTGGTGGCTTTCCAATCCAACTTGGGAAAGGTCCAAGTGTTTCACCATTAATAACAGAAAAGTAAAGAGTTACTTTGAGATTATTTTTTTTATTAAAACTCATTAATGCATCTGATTGTTGCCAATCAAATTCTCCACGTACAGGTTCAACTAAATTCCAAAAAACATATACATTACTTCTTCCAATTCCAGAGCTTGCAGCTTCAGAGTAAATTTGATCCAAGTTTTGTAAAGTAATAGATTGACTTGGAGAATTAATTACAAGACCAATTTTTTCATTAGTTTTTTGAGTCATAATTTCTGAATTTGATATGGCTAAAAATGCTGATGCTATTGCAATTATTACTACTATACTTGCTATTATGGCTAGGATTTTCTTGTCCACGTCGATTCAAAATGAAAAGGAAGTAAAAAAGTTGTGATTCTGTTATTCATCCAGAAGTACAACCGCTGTATCCGCATTCAATACAAATACTACAACCTTCTACAAAGACTAGATTGTTTTTACATGTTGGACATAGACGATCTTCTGAAACCTCTTCATATTTTTGGGATTCTATTTTGATTTCTTCGTCATGAACTTTTAATTCAAGTGAAGCATTGACTTGGGATTTAATGTATGGATTTGTTATGTTTTCAGTCACAAAAGCAGTCATGTACTCACTTGGACTTACCTCAAAGATCTTTGTTGCATTTTCACTCGTCATATGAAGGACTTGTTTGTGCCTAGATCCGTCACGATAAACAGTCATTCCTTTAAGTCCTATTTCATGTGCTAATAGATATGCAGATTTTACATCTTCTACTGTTACATCATATGGCATGTTGATTGTTTTTGCAATTGCATTTCCTATCCAGTCTTGCCATACACCTTGAGCCATAAGATGATCAGCCCAATGGATATCCATTGCTGTAACAAATACATCTTGCATCCATTGAGGAATTTCATCTAATCCTTTTAATGAACCATAGTTATCCGCAATCTTTTCAAGAATTTCATCAGTATAGAGACCTACTTCTTTGAGAGCTTCTTCTAGAATCTTGTTTGTATAGAAGAATCTTCCAACAGTTACTCTCTTCTCAAATACAAGAGCAAATGCAGGTTCCATTCCATTTGAACAGTCTGCAATCATCGAGAGGGTACCAGTTGGAGCTACTGTAGTAGTCAAGACATTTCTAATACCATGTTTTTTGATTTTATCAATCAGCGGATCCCATTCATAAGAATGAGATTCTTTTGGTTTCTCATAGAATCCTGAAATAGGAATCTTACCTTCTGGATATTCTGTTTTAGAACAGAGTGGGAATTCACCACGAGATTTAGCAAGTGCTACACTTTCTTCCATTGAATAGTAAGATAGGGCTTCAGATAGTTTTGATTGTAGTTCATATCCTTCTTGAGAATTGTATGGGATTTTTAGTTTGTATAAGAGATCAGCTACTCCCATCACTCCAAGTCCAATACGTCTAGATTCTTTTGATGCTATACTGATTTCTGGTACTGGATATGTATTGACATCAATGATGTTATCCAAGAATCTTGTTGTTTTTCTGATTGTTTCTTCATATCTTTGCCAATCAAATTCATAAGTTCCATCTGCTTGTCTCTTGACGAGATTTACCAAGTTGATAGAACCTAGATTACATGATTCGTATGGATAAAGACTTTGTTCACCACATGGATTTGTTGCTCTTAGTGGTGCTTTTCTTGCTTTTGCAAATACATTGTATTTGTTAATTTGATCAAAGAAGATCAATCCAGGTTCAGCGCTCTTCCATGCAGAAAGCGCAATGAGATCAATTAGTTGATGTGCATTGATTTCTTTAACTGGTTTTTTGTCACGTGGACTACGTAAAACATAGTTACCGTCAGAAGTATTTACTAATGCATGCCAAAAGTCTTCCCAGATACCAACACTTACGTTAAAGTTTTCTAAAATGCCTGGTTCTGTTTTGTTTGTAATGAATTTTTCAACATCAGGATGCCATGCTTCAATAATCCCCATGTTTGCACCACGTCTTTTTCCTCCTTGTTTGACTACTTCAGTCACGGTATTAATGATATTCATAAAAGATACTGGTCCAGATGCAACACCTGAAGTGGATGCTACAATGTCGCCTTCCTCACGAAGATCAGAATAGTTGATTCCAACACCACCGCCTGACTTGAAGATTAATGCTGCATCAGAGGTAGATTTCATGATTTGCTCCATTCCATCTTCCATTCCTAGTACAAAGCATGCAGATAGTTGACCTAATCTTCCCCCTGCGTTCATCATAGTTGGTGAATTAGGTAGAAAGTCTTGTGCAGTCATCAAATCAAAGTATTCAGTGATTTTGTCTGCATAACTATCAAGTTTCTTTGCTGCAAGTAATGTCAAAAGATCTTTGAAGCTTACTTTCATTTGACCTTTGTTTGCAAGAGTCACGTAGTGATTGATTAAAGATCTGAAATGCCATTTGTTGAAGAAATAATTTCCTATTTTGAATTTATAATCAAAGGCATCTAGTTTTTCAAGATAAGATTTTGCTTCTTCTACATTTTGTTTGATGTTTCCTGATTTGTCAAAGACTTGTGAATCATATAGAATATCACCAATTCCTACCAGAATTGCAACACGTTCAAACATTTGAGTTGGAGATTCAATAATCTCATTTTTTGCATTTCTGAAAAGATATCTTGATGCTAGAACCCTAAGACAATTCAGATCAAACTTTTTGGAAACTGGGTCAAGGGTCTTTAGATTCAAGACCTTCATTTTCTCTTCTCTAAGTTTTCTTCTCTCATGTCTGTAAACGATGTATGCTTTTGCAATATCGCTATTTCCACTATCAATTAAAGTAGATTCTACAATATCCTGTATATCTTCAACAGTAGGTGTTCTAGTACTGGTAAATCCTTGCTCAACTAGTTTGTTAACTACATTCTCTGCTAGTTGATCGGCCATACCACGATCGGCTTTAGAAGTGGCGGCCAATGCCCGAAATATGGCATTTGAAATTTTATTTTGATTGAAAGCCGTTACTGCCCCACTGCGCTTACGGATCTCACTGATCGTATTTTCAATTTGTGAATTGTCCATCATAATTTCCCCTCCATGCTTAGAACTAATATGGATATAACTCATGTGCTCGAAAAGTTTTGATCTTGTCCCGTTAATGAGTCAATTTTTTTAATACTGTTACTATGAAAATCATATTGGCATAACATTGATGATAGTAATAATGATCACTAAATACGGTTCTGATCAAAAATTTTTGAAAAATGATCGTAACTAGTTTTTCATTTACGAATATCAGACAACATATGGAGACTTGCATTTTGGACATTTGTCCTCAAATGGTTCATCCTTAAATCCACATTCACCACATATTGCAATTTTTCTTACAGGCTTGAAAGAGGTTATAAGTTCTGATGCTTTCTCAAGTGATTTTTTGATTTCGTCTATCTTTGTATCATTATCAATTTGCAAAGTCACAAGTAAACCTCCACTTAAAATTTTTGAGAGCTTATTAGCTTCGACTATAGGCTCGCTTTTGTTACTATAATTGGTAATTTCAGAGGCATTGATGACTATTCCTTGAGAATAAGAGTCACCCTCCATTGAATTTAAGGCAGAATTTTTTCCATATTTTTCGCCATCCAGAGTAGCAAAACGGATAGATGCCTCAGTTTCAGTCATACAAATTGCAACAGTATCACCTAGTTCTTTGCCTTTTTTGGCTCCAACATCAACTGCGGTGTCAATTACCTTATGAAGAATATTACGTCCTTCTTTATTATCTTGGAATCCAAGTATGTTAAAGACAGATTCTTTAAGTCCTACCAAATTTACAACAAGTGAAACGGAACTTCTTTGCATATATTGTGTATTCTTTGCAAGAATTGGGTTTAGTCCTCTTCTGGTAAGATCTGAGATCTCTTTCTTTCTTAATGCCATAGATGATAGTGCAGGTTTCATTAGTAATGCAAGTCTTGCTCTAAAATAAGTTTCATCTTTGTTTGATTCAAATGCAAGTCTTGGAAGATTTATCGAAACAGATTCCAAGTTTATTGAAAGTGGAGTTGTGATCTTTGTAGATCCATTTGTAACACCAGAGCTAGAAGTTTGACCTTTAGCAAACATTACGTGTCCACCAATAGAAATTATTTCAGCCATTGATTCTGAAACATCAGTAATTTTTCCTTTATCAACATCTATTATCAAACCAATTTTTGGAATTGGTGTAATCTTTGTGTAATTTTTGTATGCATTGATAATTGAATTAATTATTTTTGCATCAGTTCCTAATTGTAATCTAATTGATATCTTTGTACTTGTTTTATTGTATTTTGTAGTTGTAGATGCAGTTGCAAATGCATCTGTTAGTTTTTGTTCAAGTTCTGTAAGAGACTTCGAATGTTTTGTAAATAATTGTACCAGACCATCAATTACAACTTCTTGTGAAGCTTCTTTTGAAAGAAGGGCAATAACAATAGATAATGAACTTGTAATGTCATCAAGTTGTTTTGATGCAGGAATTCTTGATACGTCAAGATATTTTCCGCCAAGATTTATTCCATCTTCGATTAATTCTTTGACATTTACAAATATTGTATCAGGAATCATAGACCAAATTCCAGGATTAGTAATATGCAAGTCTCCAGAAAGATGAGAATCTGCTACATCTTTTGGTAGGATGTTTGTAAGTAGGTGTTCAGCAAACACTCTTTGTCCTGTGTTAAAGAGAAGGCCTTCAGCACCGTTATCGACATTATCTAAATTAGAAATCATCTCCTGAACGTCATAAACAGGCAGTCCTAGGCGTGCAAGTTTGTTCCTGTATTCCTCATGACCATGCTCAAGGAGAACAGAATTCACCATTTCTCTGATAAGTGAGCCAGTAAGATAGGTAGTCTGATATTTGTAAATTCTATTTTCAACCTCTTCAGTGATTTTTTGTGCAAGCTCCAATGGGAGACTTCCTTCACGAACTAATGATTGAATAATTTTGTGTGAATTAAATTCCTCAATTGATTGATGAGATGTTCTAACATACATTTTTCCACTTTCAATAATTGATCTTTCTTCGATTTGTCTTGCCAAACTCAAAACTAATTTTCCAAGATTTGTAATTGTGTATCGTCTTTCAGATTTGTTTAGTGCAACAAGTGATTGTCTGAGTAATTTTCTCAAGTGGTATGCAAATTTTCCACTTTCCTTTTTTGATTTGAAACCTGCCAGAGATTTTAACTCAGAATAGGTCAAAGGGCCTTTAGAATTTAAGATTCTAAGAATATCAATTCTGTTTGGACTTGCCATTACAGAGAAGATCATCCTTACACGTTTTGATGTAGATTGTAAAATTCCACTTCTCTTTGGTGATGAATCAGAAGTCAGGTCAGATTCTAAATCTAAATCATCGTCATCATCTAAGCCAACATCTAGATCTAATTCTAAATCTTTATCACTCATTTTCATATTTTTTTTTCTTGATTAAGGAGTAAATAAGACTTGTGACTAGATCATTTCTAAACATTTTTGATCAGATTTGTAATTTATCGATAAAAAATTTGAAACTCTAATAGTTATTTTTTTAAAAAATCTAAAAAATGATCCATTTTGAGATCTTTTTTGATCAGTTTTCTTTAACATCAAGTGAAAATTCTGATGTGGAAAGTTTTTGTCCACATGAGGGACATTTTCCATTAGTCGGATTCATAACATCTTTTAGAGATTTTAGCATTTTCATATTTGTGATCTTCTCTCCACATTTACCACATGTAATTTCAACAGACATGAAGATTATCAGATATGCAAAATTATTAAGAATCGATTTTGATTTTTTTTAATAATTCAAACAAATTATTTTACTGTTTTTTAATGATGATTCCACAACCATCTTCAAAACCAGTTATTTTGGCTCTAGTACCAACTGGAAGATCTGCTGGGGTGGCAATTCCTGCCATAAATCCAGAAATTTTTAAATCTGTATTATCTAGTTGAAGTACGACAAAGGCATATGGGGTGTATTTTTCAAATCCTGCAGGGGCAACAGTAATTATAGTATATGTGGCAACTGAACCTACACCATCTAAAACAACATCCTCAAAACCCTTGCTACCACATTTTAGGCAATAATAGGCTGTAGACAAATGAAGATAACCACATTTAGTACATTTGTGAGTTAGAAGTTTGCCTTGTTTGGCATATTCAATTAGTTGTTCTTCAATAGTCATTTTACACACTTTGGAATACGTGAACAGCACAACTTGCGCCAGTTGCACCAAAGTTATGAGTTAAACCAATTTTTGCATCCTTAACAGTTCTTTCACCGGCTTTTCCAGTTAGTTGATCAAATACTTCTACGACTTGCCCAACACCTGTTGCTCCGATTGGATGCCCTTTTGATTTAAGACCACCTGATGGATTAATAGAAATGTCAGAATTTAATTTTGTTCTACCTTCACGAACAGCTTGAATACCTTTTCCTTTCTCAAAGAATCCCAAGTCTTCAGTGTCAACAACTTCTGCAATAGTAAAACAATCATGTACTTCTGCAAAGTCAATATCTTTTGCAGTTATTCCTGCCATTTTGTATGCATCGGCTGCTGCAATCTTTGTACTAGGAATCGTTGTCATGTGTTCACGTCCTTGCAATGCAGCCGGTGAGCCACCTCTGCCAGAACCAATTACTTCAATATAATCACCGCCATGTTCTTTGGCAAACTTTTCAGAACAAAGAATAACAGAACTTGCACCATCAGAGAATGGACAACAATCATAAAGTTTTAAGGGACTTGCAACTACTGGAGAATTCATTACATCATCAATTGTAATTTTCTTTTGCATGTGAGCTTTTGGATTAAGGAATCCATTTTCATGATTCTTTACTGCAACTCTTGCAAAGTCTTCCTCAGTTGCATCAAACTCAGTCAAGTAAGCTCTTGCCATAGATGCAAACAAACCAGGAAATGAGGCACCAGCTTGACCTTCATAAAAAAAGTCAGAACAATATGCAAAGTAAGTTGTTGTCCATTCAGTTCCTGTGTGAGTTACTTTTTCAACACCAGTAACAACTAGACAATCATAAAATCCGGCTGCAACATTTGCATATGCTTCTCTAAAAGATACAGATCCACTTCCACATGCAGACTCTATTGTTAATGATGGTTTATCTGGAATTCCTAACCTACTCATTAATACAGGACCTAGGTGAACCTGTTTGTCAGCAACACCAAAGACGTTTGAAATGTAAGATGCTTTGATCTCTTTTGGATTAATACCTGCACTTTCTATGGCTGCTACTGACGCCTGAGTAGTGATATCAGCTATACTTTCACTTAATTTTCCATATTTAGTACTGCCAGCACCAAGAACGCAAACCTTTTCCATAATTGTCTCTGACCTAAGTCCCTATAAAAATTGTTTTAGTAAATTCATCATTGAATAAGCCATTAAAGAGATCATCACTTCGAATTGTTCTGATTAAAAAGCCTACTATAAGACACATAGCAAAAACCACAAAGTCAAAAACAAGCATCTTCAAAAAAGAGATTATTCAATACTTGGATGTAAATGGGTATCTTTCTTGGTCATCAAAAGAGAGAAAATACATAATTCTTGGGACAAATTCTCCAAAAAATGGACTAGTAGAATGTCCTCAATGTAAGCTAGGGGAATTGATGGTAATTAGATCAAGAACTACAAGAAAACGATTCATGGGTTGTTCAAACTTTTATGGTGGATGTAAGGCATCTTCGCCATTATTACAAAAAGCAAGACTTAGGGCAACAAAAAATCCATGTAATATTTGTAAATGGCCAATAATAATTTTTCGTTATTCAAGAAATCAAAAATGGACTAAACAATGTTCAAACTTTAATTGTGAAGGTAGAAAAATCAAGCCTTCAAAGTAGGATAAACATCTGTTCTTCTGTTTTTGAGTAATGGTAAAACTTTTCGTATTTTTTTTACTTTGTTCAAATCAATATTTACAAAACCTATTCCTTGCTTCTTTTTCATGTCAAGTAAAATTTTACCATATGGATCAACTACTAAACTTCTACCGCAGTAGATATTTCCAACTTGATCAGGTGCAATTACATAACATCCATTTTCAATTGCGCGTGTTTTGTTAATTGTAATCCAATGTTCCTCTTTCATGTTACCTTTAACCCAAGCTGATGGTGCAACTAGTACTTCAGAGCCTGCAACTGCCAAAGATCTTGACATCTCTGGAAATCTTAAATCATAACAGATCATCATGCCAATTTTTCCAATAGATGTCTTTACAGGCTTTGCAATTTTTGATCCTGAGGCCATTTTATCTGATTCTCTAAATCCTAATGCATCATAGAGATGAATTTTTCTATATGTAGAGATCACTTTACCTGATTTGTCAATTATAAATGAAGTATCATATACACGATCTTTCTTTCTACTTTTTTCATAAAATGAGCCTACAACTTGGATGTGATTTTCTTTTGCAACTTTTGCAATTGTTGTAACAAAATTTCCATCAATTGTTTCAGATAAACTTGCAAGTTGTTTTGGAGTTTGAGAAGAGTTTGTGTAAAACATCATAAATTCTGGAAATGCACACAGTGTTGCATTTTTTGCAGCTGCCTTTAAAATGTATGAAATAATTTTTTTCAAATTATCTTCTTTTTTAGTTGATGCTTTGAATTGAACAACTGCAGCTTTCACAGAATTGGTTAATTGAATCACAATAAAAGGATAAACTCCTGGTACAAACGCAAAATGTACCATTTTCTTATTATGTAAATTTGATTAACAAAAATCAAATCGACCATAGTGTGTATATCAATCCCTGACTGGAGGATTTTTCCAGTCTACTATTTTTAAAAATAATTAAAGTTGGTTTCCTGCTAAAAACCAATTTTCTTTAGGATTGTCTTCAAAAACAACAATTACGTGATTTTCTTTTGTTTTTAGAATCTCTACTGCAGACTTTGTTATTGCTTTTGCATACTCGTCTTTTTGTTCCTGTGTTCTACCAGGATACATTGATACTGTAATCAGCGGCATGAAAATTCTTTATTGATTTAGAGATTTATGCCTTCAATAATCTGGCCTGTAGCCGTATCTTGTGCCATACGTAAACTCAGAATTGTGAGTCTTTTTGTAGAGATATCCAGTTGCCAAGCCTATTACGAATCCACCGATGTGAGCAAGATATGCCACGCTATCACCTGCAATACCAAAGCCTCCAATGAAAAATGGCAGAAGATTTTGAAAAACTAGCCAGAATGGCAAGAACCATTTTGCCTTAATGTGCATCATTCTCCAAAAGAATCCCATCATCAGAAATGTCTGTATTCTAGCTTTTGGAAAAATTACCAAGTATGCTCCTAGTACTCCAGAGATTGCACCTGATGCACCAACAGCAGGAATTGCACTACTAGTATCTCCAGCAATATGGATCAATCCAGCAGTAACTCCCCACATTAGATAAATTCCAAGATACTTTATTTTTCCAAATTTGTATTCAATGTTATCACCGAAGATCCATAGAAACAACATGTTTCCTCCAAGATGCATTAAACCACCGTGCAAGAAAGTAGAACTAATTAGGGAGAAATATGGTTCCTCAGGACAAGAAATGCGTAACGGTCCTGAACCAAAATCGATGTTCAGTACACTTGCACCAGTAATGCAATTTGGAACAGCTCCCCAATTATAAAATAAATTAAATGCATTTTGATTTGTAAAGTCAAAGAATTGTCCAGTGTAAGCAACTTCGATAAAAAATACAATTACATTGATTATGATTAATCCATACGTTACTGTAGGTCTAAATCCAGGAGCAGTAGGATTCTCATCTCTTAATGGAAGCATTTGTAATTTTGTTTGGCAGAAATTTGTATAATAACATTGTTTAGTTTTATTTTTAAAAATAAAGATGAGAATCACTTAAACAAAATGACTCCTCTGTTTCACACCTAACTATGGCTAGTATAACAGTATTATTCTATAATAGATAAAAACTAAATTGGTACATTCGTAGGATGTATTAAAAATGAAAAAGAAAAGATATGTTAGCTGTATGGTCTGTGTCCACTATGTTCTGCTTCTTCGATTAAACCTAACTTATCTAAAACTTTACAGATTTTTTCACCTTTATCAGTTGGATCTAGATTTCCTCTAAGAGAACCAGAAGCTGGAGTTCCAGATTTAGTTGTACCATGAATATTTGCATAAATATTTCCTTCACATAATTTGCCAAGCATTGATGATAATGTTACACTATCAGGTCCATCATGATATCTATGTAGAAGATGTGGAATGATTATGGATAAAGCAAGAATTGCAACTATACCAGTAACAACAATTGAAAATAAGTGGATTTTCTCTCAACTATTCTTTCAGGCTTAAACAAAGTGATTAAAATTACAGTTTTTTAGATTTAAAGCGACTGGTTCATTTTTCGAACAAGAGTAGATCAAACACGAATGATTCCCTTTTGAATCAAAAATACCAATCCCTGAACAAAGGTTTTATCATCTATTTGTCCTGTTGCCCACCATTCGGCATTATTTCTAATCCATGGAGGAATTTCTTGTGATGTTGATGATTCTTGTTGTGTTTGTGGAATTAGAATAATTTTATTTTTTATTAAATATTCAATTCCCTGGATGAATGTATTATCATCTATTTGTTGCTCAGACCACCATGATGCATTATTTCTAATCCAATTAGGAATTGAAATTTTATTTTCATTAGTTGTTCTATCAATTATTATTGGAATTGTTGATTTTGCTAGATTGTTATTATCCAAATTTTTAAAATTCAGATATACTATTCCTGTAACATCTTGAGGAATCATAAATTCTATGATATTGTATTTTTCTTTTGAGTCAGTGCTAATTCCACTTTGCTCAAAAATAATTTTCTCATTTTGAGTCATTGAAAAATCATAGTTTGTAGCAACAGGTTTATTCTTTAGGAAAATATCAGTAATATCAAAAATTATTTTTGCATTAGAGTTAGATTTCAGATTCTCTGGCTCCCAGGAAACTAAAACTCTAAACTGTCCATTTTCAGTAACTGAGCTTAAATGAGGATAATCACAGTCTGGTTTTATTGTAAAATTCATTCCATTTTGATTGGGATTATTTTCAAATACTTTCAAGAGTTCTCTTTGATATATGATAAAGTGTACAATACGTCCATCAGAGAAAAAATCATCAATGTTTACAACATCGTCTGATATCTTAACATCGTTAATGTATATTGTAAAACCTGATACTAGTAAATCACCAAAGTTTTTTGGAATTACAAGCTCCTCATGAACTACAGATGTTTGATTAATGTTAGATTGACTCCATTCAAAAGGCATCGAGAATCTAATTTCCTTTGAATTGGAATCATATTGAAAATTTGAAATTTCATCATAATATGAGATTATCTGAATGAATTGCTTACCAAAATTTTGATCAACAAAGTTAAATTGTGTTGTTTGTGCAATAGAGATTCCTGCATTGAAAACTAGAGGTTCTACTAATTGTTTGGTGTATCCGTCTGCTGTAAGTATAGCAATATCAAATTTGTATAGACCACCTTCACTAAGTTTTGGACCTTTGACATGAATCATTCTACTTTCAAGTCCTAATAATGAACCAAACAGATTTCCTCCATTGTCTTCTTCAATTATTATAGAATCACGATCTTCTGATACAAAATTAAAAACTAAGAACCCATTATCGGCTATGAATTCTTTCTCAAACAGAAATTGTTCACCACGGTATGATTCTATCAAAAAAGTAACATCTCGAAGAGTAATTTTTGAATCAAAATCAATTAGAGAAATTGATATTTGTTGATCATCATTTGTGTTGGGATCACTTTTTGAAGATGAAACCTCCAAAGTAACAAGTCGGTCATCTAGTTCCACAGGAGGAAAAGTTTCACTTCCAACTCCATGACCATACACATTATCAAATGTTAATGCAAGCAAAGCTGGGAATATTAGAATCAAAAGTAATGATGAATTTTTCAAACTATGTCCACTTGTTTGGATCTTTTTTGCGAATCTCTTTTCCGTCAATTGTAATTAGATCTTTTTCTTCAAAGACAGTATGCCATTTACCATTACTTGGGAAAATTTTGTTCATCTCCTCAACTTTGTCATTAGTTGGAGGTATGTTCATTAAAGCTCCCCATTTCATGTTTGGAACTTTGGGCATTATGTCATTGATGTCCTTCATAGTACTATCACTTAACAGAATTTATTTAAAAACTTATGACTGTATCTTCATAATTCCTTCTTTGATCAAGAATTGAATTCCCTGAACAAAATCTGAATCACCTATTGAGCCATCAGCCCACCAACCGGCATTATTTTTAATCCATGTTGGAATTTGATTTGAACCAGTACCTTGTGTTGTTGATGGGATCTTCATAATTCCTTCTTTGATCAAGAATTGAATTCCCTGAACAAAATCTGAATCACCTATTGAGCCATCAGCCCACCAACCGGCATTATTTTTAATCCATGTTGGAATTTGTGCTTTTTCAGGTACAGAAGTAACTACATCTGATGAACCTGGACCTATTTCAATGATTGTTGAACCAATTCCTGCATATGTTGGATCATAATCTAATCCAGTTCCTAAAACTTTGACATCAACTCTAATTTGACCTTGTAATGGGACAAAAATTCTTTGAATGTCAATTCCTTCAGTAGAAGTGATTCCAAGACTAGAAGTGTCATCACCAACATTACTGGCTACTTCTTTATCAAATTCATCAAAAACAAAGTATGCATACTTGACATCTTTGATGAGTTCTCTGTTTTCATTGAAGAATGTAAACTCAAATGGAATTTCTTGATTAGCTCCATATTTGCCATCCCATGAAATTTTTACAGTAGTTGGAACTTTTTCATAATTTGTAGTGTCTACAAGATAAAATTCTGTAGAACTTTTTGAAGCTTCAGATAATGGAACAAGTTTCAAATCCATCTTGGGATTGTCATAATTATCTACTCCTAGTTTTTCATTGATCTTTTGCAATTCATTTTTTGTAATTAGAAAATGGACGATGTTGGTATCCTCATATGAATAAGGATCATTTAATAATGCTCTCTGATCAATTTCCACACCATTAACAAATCCTTTGAATTGTTTTCCTTCAGCATAAGGAGCAAATGTTTTTGGAACTCGGACTTCTTCATGGACTACTTGCACTAAATTAACATATGATGGACTCCAATCAAATGGCATATCAAATGAAATTGAATTATCAGAGGTGTCAAACTTAAAGTTATCAACATCATCATAGTATGTTTTTACAATTACTGGAATTTCTTCAGCATTTGCAGTCTTTATGAAAAAGTCTTGCTCTTGTGCAACACTAACAAAAGTTTCGTAACTTAGTAAATTAGCAAGTACGGTCCTTGGGCTAGTGGCAGCCTCAATGTCAACTCTAATTTTGTATAATCCACCTTTTACAAAAATTGGACCCGTAATCGATGGTCTTGCGCATATGTCTAAATTGTCATCAGTACATGCTGCACCTTGAACAAATAGTGCACCAGGAGCACTTACATGTTCAGAACCACCATAGATTGAGCATTCTTCGAGATTATTTTCATTACAATTAGGTTGTGGTTTAATTTTTACATCTAATCTTCCATCCATATCATAAAATAGATTTCTAGCTAAAAGTTCTCCACTTTGCCAAACTTCTACTCTATATGTGACTTTGTCTAGATTCTTGTCAGTTAATGTATCAAAGAAACGAATTTGCATATTTGCTGAATCAATTTCACCAACCGTAATATCAGATGGACTTAGTTGTGTACGGACAGTAACTTCCATATCACCAAAGCTGAGAGGTTCAGCTTGATCTCCTCCAAGTCCATGAGCAAAGACATCAGGAAGAACAACAGGAATCGTAAAAATGCCAATAATTGCAATTAATAATGCAAACTTATACAATACGAAAATTAGGTTAATTCCATATTTAAAGATGGTACAGGATTTCTATGCGTGAGAATTTTTTATACTAAATAGAGTACAACTTTTATTCGTGATTCACAGAGATTGAATATGAAGATTCTATTTGCGTTATTTTTAATTCCATTGTTAATTATTCCAGCATATGCTGAATCACAAACACTCTCAACTGAGAAAGGAACACTGGATGTTAAATTAACACATGAACCAATAGAGCCAAACACCCAAGCCAAAATTAACATTGATTTCATCAATCCACAAACACAAAAAATCCAAGAGCATATTGATTATACTATTTCAGTTTCAAAAGATGGTGAAAATGTATTTGGGCCAATTCCACTAACACATACATCAGTAGGTTCTGTAAAGATTCCAATTGAGTTCAATCTTGGTGAAGGAGTATATTCTATGGACTTTGAAGTTGAAGGAATTTTGTTTCAACCAATTCCACCTGAAACAGTATCTTTCGATATTTTAGTAGGAGATGCTCAAGCTCAACCAATAACGCCATCTGAGAACGAAGTGAATGTTAATGGAGAAAACGGTGGTTGTCTAATTGCAACTGCAACATATGGTTCTGAACTTGCACCTCAAGTCCAACAATTAAGAGAATTTAGAGATAATACTATTTTGTCAACTGAATCTGGTAATGCATTTATGAAAGGATTTAATCAATTCTATTATTCATTTTCACCAACAGTAGCAGACCTTGAGCGAGAACAGCCAATATTCAAAGAAATTATGAAAATTTCACTAACCCCAATGTTAACATCATTATCATTGTTGAATCATCTAAGCATTGATTCAGAGGAAAAAATGTTAGGTTATGGGATCTCTATAGTTTTACTGAATATTGGAATGTATGTAGGAGTTCCAGTGTTTGGAATCCTAAAGTTGTATCAGTTCAAAAAAGACTAATACTATATCTGGAAATTCCAGTGAGGTTTTTATGTATCCAAACAAGTATCCAATCTAATGAAGACTAAAGCAATTTGCTCTTTCTTCGTACTATTTGCTATTGTAGCTGGTATCGTTGCAACAACACCAGCTGCTTTTGCAGATCATTCAGAAGTCACAATTGAGGCAGCACTAGGTTCTGGAGCTCCAGGATGTGAAGATTCTGCAGAGGGATGTTACATTCCAAGTACTGCAACTGTTGATGCAGGCGGTAAAGTAATTATGTCAAATCCTGATACTGCAGCACACACATTCACAGCAGGAAGTCCTGAAGATGGTCCAAGTGGTGAATTTGATACCGGACTGTTAATGGCAGGAAATTCATTTGAATGGTCTCCAGACACAGTAGGGGAAGTTCCTTACTTCTGTATGGTCCATCCTTGGATGCAAGGTTTGATTATAGTACAAGAAGCAGGAGCTGATGAAGGCGGAGAAGCTGATGGATTAATGGTAACAGTTACCGACTCACAAGTAAAGGGTGGAACTCAAATTGATCTGGAATTCAGTGAATTACATGTCAACTATGAAATAACTGCAACACAAAATGGTAAAGAAATTTTTAAAGAAACAGCACATGCCATGGAAATGACTTCAAGTCATATGGTTAATGCACTTGGATCTGATAAAAATCCAATTGACATCAAAGTAGTTTCTTTAGGTATTGGACCACCAGGTGCTGAGGTAAATTGGACTGGACCAGTAGGTACAGTAGCTACATCAAAGGTTGTTCCAGAATTTGGTACAATTGCAATGATGATACTAGCTGTTGCAATCATAAGCATAGTTGCAGTAACTGCAAAATCTAGAGTCATTCCAAGATTTTAGGAATCCTCTTTTTCTATTTTCTTTTTATTAAAGCAATGATTGCCAAAATAATAGCTGCTGCAGCAATTGACAATCCAAATATTGCAAAGTCATAAGATGCACCACCATCAGAGGATACAGAAGTTTCACCAGACTTTAGTTTAGAAACATCTTGTTGAAGAGATGAGATGGCATTTTTTAGTGCAGCAATGTCAGCAGTTCCCTCACTACTTGTAGGAGGAAAATCTAAAACTGCAGTAGGCTCTACATCTTCAACTGGGATTTTAATATCAATTGTAGTACCAGCAATTTCTCCTTTCAAATCCATAATGTAACTACCAGTTTTAGTTGGAATTATAGGTGAAAAATAGTATCCGGGTTTAGGATCAGAATTTATTTCAATTTTTTTGGTTACTCCACCATACATAGCTGTAGCTTCAACATTTTTGAACACATTAATTACTCCCTTGTAAGAACCCTCAGTTTCTCCAGGTTCAGTTATTTTAAAGACAATATCATTTCTGATTCCAACAACAGGAGGTTCAATTCCCCATCCTGCTTCTATTTTGTATTGTCCAACTTCTACAGTAGTATGTGCAAAAGAAGTAGAAATCATTCCAATACTAAACAATAATGCAATAAATCCAAAAATTGTGAAGTTCACAGATATCATATGACAATTACACGTTATTATCTTTGCGTGAATTGGTACAAATGATTAACACATAAAAACTGTTTAAATTATCAACAATGTTTTTAGGATTAAATGAAAAAATTTCTAATACTTTTAGTGATTTTATATTCTGTATCCATTCCATTTGTATCAGCACATCCATTTACAGAAGAAACTATTCCTAGTTTAACATCAAATGCGCCTGCAGGAATTTCAGAAGTAATTGTATTTTATTCAGAGCCAGTTGACATTAATTTTAGTGAAATCAAAGTATTTGACAGTGATGGGAATCAAATTGACAACAAAGATACTACTTACTATGAAGGTGAGTTATCTCTAATTGTTACAACCCCGCCACTAGAAGATGGAATTTACACAGCATCAACTAAAGTTCTATCCAAAGTTGACGGACATCTTGTTCCAAGTGCATTTCTATTTGCAGTTGGGGATGTAGTAATTGATCCTTCTTTGTTTGATCAAGATAGACCATCAGAGATTGTATTTTTACCAGAAGCTGGTGCAAGGTTTCCAGGAATTGTAGGTCAAACTATTGTTTTAGGTGCAGTTATTGCATCGCTAATTATTTGGGGAACACAAAACAAACAACTAATCAAAGAAGAATTAGAAAAGATTGAAAATTTCCATCATGGGAAATTTATGTCAATAACAGGAATTGGACTGATACTAATTTTTATCTCAAATATTTTGATGATTGCAGTACAAAGTGTAAGATTGGAAGTGTCACCAATAGATGCGATTCAGACAGATTTTGGTTCTACTTGGGTTATTAGAATTATCATTACTATAATTTCATTAGTGATCTGGTTTAGTATGGATAGAAAGAAAATTCTATCAAAGAAAAATCAGATTCCATTACTTGTATCAATGTTGGCATTAATTGCTACTTCAAGTTTAATTGGACATGGTGCAGCAAGTGGAGAATCCCCTGCTATAGTTTTAGATTATATCCATAATCTTGTTTCAGCAATTTGGATAGGCGGAATATTCTATTTTGTTTTTATTTTACTTCCAACATTTTCACAATTAAAAGAAAAAAATCGAGAGAAGATGAGTTTGGTGTTGATTCCAAGATTCTCAATTGCTTTTATTATTGCTGTAGGAGTTGTGATAATTACAGGACCAACTCTATTGTGGTTCTTAGAAAGTGATGTTGGATTAATTACAGAATCTGTGTATGGTCAACTAATTATTCTGAAAATTGCCATTGCAGCAATTATAATCGGATTTGGTGGATTTTTTCAGTTTAAAGTTCAAAAAAATGCCGAAAAGAATTTTCAATCAGGAAAAATTTCAGTTCATAAAAAACTAAAGAGATCACTCAAAGTTGATGCTATATTAGGAATTGTTCTTCTTGGAGTAGTTGCTCTTTTAACTAATGGCACATTACCTGCTGGTGAAATTCAAAAAGTTGATGCTCAGGAAATAATTTATGGATTTAAAATAATAGAGTTTACAGAGAATGCAAAATTTGATATCGATATTTCGCCATTTTCTAGTGGAACAAATACGATTTTAGTTAAAGTTAGTGACTTTGAAGGAAACCAGATATATGATTCAAATCAAGTTAAGGTAAAGATATCAAATCCATCAAAAAACATTTCACCAATTGAAGTTCCTATGGAATTAATTAATCAAGATGAAGACAGACCCATAGAATTTCAAGGAGAATTAACATTTGGATTTTCAGGAGAATGGCTAGTAGAGATTGAAGCCCAGAGAACAGAGAATGCAAATGAATCAAAGCTTTTGAATTTACTTGTAAAACCAAGACTGGCAGACATTCAAACACAAGTTACAGAATATGAATTACCAGAAGATGCAAAACCACTCTATCCATTGTATGACGGAAGTAATTCTATTTGGATTAGTGATGCATCAGCTCCAAGATTGTGGCAATTTTCACTTGAAACTCAAGAATTTACATCATATTCGTTTGATGGATTAACTACAACATTTCTAACACAAGACAACAAAGGAAATATTTGGTTTACAGATACTCCAAGAAATCAAATTGGATTTCTAGATCCCCATACAAAAGAAATTACAACAAAATCTATTCCTAAATTAGATCCAGTAATTTCAGAAAACACTCCACTTTTCATACAGGCAGACTTTGATGGTAACATTTGGATTACAATAGTCAACAAAAACAGAATTGTAAAATATTCTCCAGAGATGGATAAATTTGAAGAGATTGTCTTATCACAAAGAGAATCATTGCCATTTGCTCTAGCAATTGATGATGATGGAAAAATATGGTATACAACAACTGGTACAGGAAAAATTGGATACATTGATTCTAAAGATAACAAAATAAGAGAATTCTCATCTGAGCCTCCATTGCAGGGTCCTGAGGCTTTGCTCTTTGATGATGAGGGAAATCTTTGGATTGCAGAGCATACAGGCTTGGGAATTGCCAAATTTAATCCAGTTTTAGAAACATTTGACAGAATTTCAGTTCCAGATGATGAGGCATTACCATTTGGAATGACATTTGATAAATATGGAAATGTGTGGTTTGCACAGCATACGGTAGATAATCTTGGAGTGTATGATCCTGACAACAATAACTTGATTGAAGTTCCAATTCCAACTGAAACATCATTTGTTCAATTCATGACATCGGATGGAAATGATAATGTGTGGTTTGTTGAACAACAATCAAACAAAATTGGAACTGTAAAAATTACAGAAATTCCTATTATTACATCACAAATACAAACAACAAATGACTTTGAATTAAAATACACAGAAATTGTATCACCACTAATCGCACTAGGAATTATTGCAACATCTCTATTTTATGTAAAAAGCATACAAGATAAAAGAAGATTAAATTCTTTAATTAACTCTTAGATAATAATCCAGATGATTTTATTCCCATAGTTCCTGCAAGTAGGCTAATTGCCAATAAAACAATAGTTCCTGCAGGAGTAATATCAAATATGTAAGAGAGTAAGATTCCTACAACCACAGAAAATATAGAAAAGCTCATAGAGATTATTGCAGTTTGTTTGAATCCCTTGCCGTACATAATTGCAGTAACGTTAGGAATTACAAACAAAGCTGAAATTAACAATACGCCTACAAGTTGAATTGATGTAACTACAGTTATTCCTGCCATAAACACAATCAAATAATTTATTTTCTCAACAGGAATTCCACTTACTTTGGCTTGCTCTTCATTAAATGTTGAATAAAGAATTTGACGATATAGCAACAAAATTACAATTAGAATTCCACCAGTTAATGACAAAATTAGAACAGTGTCATTTACACTAACAAGAAGAATACTTCCAAATAGAAAACTAAAGATATCAATCGTAAAACCGCCTGATAATCCTATAATTACGAGTCCAACTGCAATTCCTGAGGATAATAGTACTGCAATTGATGCATCACCAGAGATATTGTATCTATCCTTAATTTTTGTAATAATTAATGCACTTGCAATTGAAACACCATATGCTGTCCATAATGGATAAACTCCAGCAAGTAAACCTAATGCAATTCCACCAAATGATGAATGTGCAATTGCATCACCAAATAATGAGTAACGTCTCAAAACTAGGAATAATCCAATAACAGAACAAAGAATAGCTATTGCAATGCCAGAGATTAGTGCTCTGTGCATAAAACTGAAAGTTAGGATTTCTAGAGACATAGTTAGTGATGATGCATGTGTTCCTGCATTGAAGCCTCAGAATATTGTTTTACTAATTCATCATTTGAAAAGAATTTTTCAGATTCACCATGGAAAAATAGTGTTCTGTTTAGACATGCCACATGATTTGCCAATTGATTTACTGCATCCAAATCATGAGATGACCAAATGATAGTAATTTTTTGTTTAGAGTTTAATTCACGTAAAATGCTGTAAAACAAATCAATGCTTTGTTGATCAATTCCTGTTACAGGTTCATCAAGAATCAGAATTCTTGGATTTATGATTAGAGCTTTTGCAATAAAAACACGTTGTTGTTGACCTCCAGATAATTCACCAATTCTTCTGTTTCTTAGTTCATGTATCCATAATTGCTGTAAAATTTCATCAATTTTATTTTCGTCTGATTCATTTCTTAGTCCCATTCTTACAACATCAGTTACTGTAACTGGGAAATTTTTTTCAAAAATTGGTTTTTGTGGAACATACCCAATTTCTTTGAGATAATTTTTTGATTTTCTAATATCCTCACCAAAAAATTTGATAGTTCCTTTGTACTTTGTGTTTAGCCCAAGCATAGAGTCAAAAAGGGTAGATTTGCCTGCGCCGTTAGGACCAATTATGCCTAGAAAATCACCTTGATTAATCTCGAAACTAACATCATCTAGTGCTTTAACATCAGGATATTGAACGGTTAGATTTTCAATCTCAACTATTTTCAACATAGTGCCTCCTTTAGATTTTCAAGATTATGAGTCATTTTAGAAATGTAAGTACCATCAGATACTACTTCTAAAGGAGACAAAACTAAGACTTTGCCACCTATCTCGTTTGCAATTATTTCAGATGTTCTAGTATTGTCACTTTCTTCAGCAAAAATTACTTTAATGTTTAATTTTTTTGCAGTAAAAATAATATTTTCTAATGTTTTTGCAGTAGCTTCCCCATGTGAATCATTTGATAAAATAATTGTATGTTGATTTAGATTGTATTCTTTTGCAAAATATGAAAATGCATCATGAAAAGATACAAAATCATTACTACAATTAGAGAGATCATTTCGAATTTTTAAATCAAGTAGATCTAATTCTTTAATATATACTGCAGCATTTGACTGATAATATTTTTCATTAACAGGATCAGAATTTGAAAATGCGTTCGCAATATTTTGTACTTGAATTTTTGCATAAACAGGATTTAGCCAAATGTGCGGATCTCCAGAATTCTGGGAAATTTCATCATTAGAATTCTTAGATAAAATTCCATAACTTGTATCAATTATCTCACCAGAATAACCAATCTCTTCTAAATTATCAACCCAGTTTTCAAAACCAATTCCATTGATAATGATTAGATCTACCTTTTGCATTCTTTGTACATCTTTAACAGTTGGTTCCCAATCATGAGGTTCAACCCCTATAGGAACAAGTAAGACAACATCAATTTTTTCTTTTCCTACATTTTGTGAAAATTCATGTAGTGGGTTAAATGACGAAATGACTTGTAGTTTTGAATTATTGGAACTTGTAAATTGTTGGTTTGTATTAGTTCCATAAACAGCAATCGAGCTTAATGGAATTATTATTGCGATTGCAATTATTGCTATCTTTATCTGAATATTCACGCAGCAGATATTTACGGATTATTAATAAATCTATGAAATCTTAATAAGATTAATTGCTAAACTTATAAGATAATTAATAACATTAGGCATATGACAATAGTCTCAATTTCATTAAACGATGAAATTCTCTCAGAATTAGACAAGTTGCAAACAACTATGGGATTTTCAGGGAGGTCTGAGGCAATTAGAGCAGGAATCAGATCATTTGTTTCTGAAGAAAAACAAAAAGCAGATTTATCTGGAAATATTCACGCAATTCTTTTGGTTGTACATAATGATGAATTTGATCATGTGGTTTCAGGAATTATCCATAATTTTGAAGATTTAATCACAACACATCTTCATAGCAAAATTGAGAAAGAAAAGTGCATGGAGCTCTTTTTGATTAATGGTGATGCAGAAAAAGTCTCTACAATTACAAAAGATTTTCAGACAAACAAAAACATGAACACTGTAAAGCTAGTTACACTTTAGATATTTAGTGGATTTGTTCTAGTTACAAAAATTATACTCATTATTGAAATTACTAAAATTAATAATGCAATGGTTCCAAATTCGGGTACAACAACTAGTGCAAATTCAGTTTCTTGTCCTGTATTCCTAATATTTTCAAATTTAATAATTGTTGGACCTGTTTGATCTTCAGCAAATGTAAATTTCTCAAATTCTCCACCAACTTGTGCAGTACCAGATACACGATGAATTTCTTTCCCATTTTGGATTAGGATAAATGTATAATCAGAATTTCTTAAAGGATCATTAGTTCTTCCGTCTCTAATTGTAAAAATAAAATTTGTGTCAATTCCAGGTTCAACTTCTAGTGGTTCCCATGAGAGATTTACTTTAAAGTCCTCACTTTTTGTATATGCCTCTAAGGGAAATGCTTTATCTTTACTAGTAGATATTGTAAACATCATATTTTCTGGTAATGGTTCATCGGTTTTTTTCATTTCATTTTTCAAATATCGTAAATGATCCTGTAGTAAAACAAGATGAACTATTCTTTCGTTATCATCGGTATAATCATCAACAGATATTGAGGATTTGAATAATTCAATATCATTTACATTTGCAGAATAGCTTGGAGACAAGAATTCTACAAAATCTTTTGGCAAATGAGTCTCTACATGAACTACTAATACATGAGACAATTGTTTTTCACTCCAATCAAATGGCATTTCAAATGTAACCTGTTTAGCCTCAAAATCATACTTGAAATTAGAAATTGAATCAAAATAGGACTTTGAACGAAATTCTACATCATTATTTTCAGAATCCTTTTGCATAAAAGAGACAGTCTCAATTAAGCTCAAATCAGCATTATAGACACCAGAATTCTCTATGATGTTTATGGGTTCATCAATAGTTCTAATCTCAATCTCAAAATTATACAAACCAGATGAAGTAAACAATGGACCTGTAATCTCTATAGGATTAGATTCTGTTCCATGCCATGCTCCAAGTAGTGAGTCTTGCTCACCATGAATTGTTAATTTTTCTTCTTGTGTCGGAGTTACCTTAATTTGTAAAACTCCATCATCAGCAAAAAAATAATTTCTAAAAATCATTTCATTTTTATAAAACAATCCAATTAGGAATGTAACATTTTTTGCATTTTCTTTTGTTTTATCTTCAGTTGCAGTAATTGTGATTTGTTCTTGAGCATTCTCAAAATACATCGGCATCTCTACTGAAATTGATAACTCTTTTCCTTGAATATCGATTGAAGATATTGTATCAATTCCAAAACCATGTCCATAGACATTGCTTGCTGGAAATAGCAAGCATGCAACAAGAACAAAGACAGCATATTTTTTTAGAGACAGCATCATTTTAGTTCATCAAGGGCTATTTTACTGTCAATAATTCTTCTACTCTTTGAATTAAATCATCCATTGTTGTTGCCTCTAAAATTGGTTGAAGTTCATTAGGATCTTTTGCACCAAGTGCAGATAATGAGTAGATGTAATCAACTGTAGGTGTATCAGTAGTTAGATAGTATTGCTCCAACACATGATCTAAAGCGTGAGGTTCAACAACTTGAGGCAATGCCTGTATAACAATTTTCTTTTTCCACAATTCAACTAATCGCTCCCATTTTTCTAATGAAATGTTTTCATCAATTTCTGGAATCATTTCAACTTCTGCTTGAATGTACATTTTTTCTTCTGTTCCAATTTTTTCATGTATATCAGATATTTCTTTATGTCCTTCAACTGAAAGTGGGTCATAGTTTTCAGGCTGGGAAATTGATGGAGGAATAATTTTTTTGATTTTAAATGAATTTCTTCCTATAGTTTCAATGTGGAGTTGCAACCCATCAATCTCAACGTCTTCACATTTTGTAATTTTAGCAATTGTTCCAACTAATTTGGGGGAATTCCAACCATTTACAGTATTATTTTCATCAAGCAAACAAACTCCAAACTGACCATCACCTATCATACAATCATCAACCAATTGCTTATAGCGTGGCTCAAAAATTCGAAGAGGGAGTTCTTGTCTTGGAAACAGAACTAAATCTAATGGAAAAATAGGAATTACTTTTGTTTGTGTCAACAGTTTTATTGAAATGTCTCTAGATATATGGAATACGGATTTTAAAATAAATTAAAATCCATTTTTGTTAAGTGTCAGGCCCAAAATGGCAGCACGTGTATATTTTCCATATTCTGCTTGTTCAAAGTATTTTGCATTTTTTGTCTTATCAACATCAGATGAAATTTCATCTATTCTTGGAAGAGGATGTAAAACTATTGAATCATCTTTCATCTGTTTAATCAAATCTAATCCTACTACATAACTCCCTTTGACCTTGAGATATTCTTCTTCGTCAGGAAATCTCTCCTTTTGAATTCTTGTAACATAAAGAACATCAAGTTCATCTATTGTTTCTGTTATATCAGTTGATTCAGTAAAATTTAATTTCTTTTTAATTTCATAAACTGAATCAGATCTGATTTTTAATGATTCGGGAGAAATTAAGTGCACGTCAACATCATAATTTCCTAGTCCATACAGCAAAGAGTAAACTGTTCGTCCATATTTTAGATCACCTACAATTCCAATCTTTAAACCATCAATCTTTTTCTTTTCTTTTTTAATTGTAAACAAATCTTGAATTGCTTGGGTTGGATGTTCTTCTGTACCACTACCTGCGTTGATTACAGGTTTATCAGAAACTTCAGCCGCAAATCTACTTGAGCCATCCAAAATATGTCTCAATACAAGAACATCAGAATAAATGGACATTATTCGAACAGTATCAGCAAGACTCTCACCTTTTTGAGTTGAAGATGAAGAAACATTTAAGATTCCCAATGAATTTCCACCAATAGATGCCATAGCAGCATCAAAACTGAGTCGGGTTCTAGTACTGGGTTCATAAAACAAATATCCCAATGTTTTTCCTTTGCAGATTTCTCTTCTGTCAGATGGATCTAATTGCATAATTTTGTTAGTTGCTGAAAATATTGTTTCTAGTGATTCCTTATCAAAATCCTTAATTGAGATGATATCTTTTTGGTAGAACTGGTTCATTCTTTCAATAATATATACAGGTGACTATACAAAGTATTCTGATGGAACAGTCCGAACTTATGGTTCGACGAATCAAAGAAGGCACTGTAATTGATCATATTGATGGTGGTAAGGGCCTTCAGGTGCTCAGTGCATTAAGAATTGATGGTAGAGATGGTGAATTAATTACTATAGCACTAAATGTGCCAAGTGGCAAATTTAAGAAAAAAGATATCATAAAAATTGAAAATAAATTCCTAAAGGATGATGATACAAACAAGCTTGCAGTAATTGCACCAAAAGCAACTATCAACATGATAAAGGATTTCAAGCTTGTAGAGAAAAGAAGAGTTTCACTTCCAAATGAGATTGATAGGATATTTCGTTGCTCAAATCCTGACTGCATTACAAACAGTACAGAACATATTGAATCCATAATGGATGTAATTGACAAAGAAGGAAGAGTACTCAAATGTAGATACTGTGCAAGAGTTTTAGATGTAAATAAGCTAAAATACAATTAATTAAAAAATTTAAAAATTTGAAAAAGATGTTGTAGGACTATTGTCCTAAGATGATAAACATCATAACTATACCGTAGATTGCGATTGATTCGACCATACCTACGAAGATGAACACCTTAGATTGTAAAGCTGGGTTCTCACTAATGACTGCAAGACCTGCTGCACCTACTTGGCCAAGACCTATTCCTGCTCCACCTGCTGCAATACCAAATGCTAAACCAGCACCGAGGAGTTTCATAGAGTCGCCACTAGACGCACCATCTTCTTGAGCAAATGCAACTCCAGTTGATCCTAGAATTGAAATTGCTGATGCTGCCAAAAGTAACATGACGATAGTTTTCATTTATGTTGTGGCTCCTTTAGGTCCATATTTAAATCATGATGAGGTAATTGACTCAAATTCGATCTAATGCTTTCTTTTTGGAAGAGTTCAGATCGTCTTTAATAGATGTTACAAATTTATCATAATCTGCGTCTAATTCCTTTTTTGAATTTTCAAGTAATTTTTTAATTTCTTCTTTTGCCATTATTTTCTACTTTCCATCTTTGCCTTTACTTTTTTTAACTTTGCGAATTCTTCTCTTTCTCTTTCCTCAAGAGTAGATAGAATAAATCGAATATTTTCTTTATATTGAGGAATAATTACATTTTCAAGTGCATTTAGCAATTTTTGTGTCTTTTCTAATGCTTTGGCAAGACTAAAAATGGAATTTTCATATTCTGCAGCTTTGCAAATTTTTGGCATCAATTCTTTGATTTGTTTTGCTGCTCTATCAATTGATGAGTTTGTATCTGCAAATCCATAAGGCATTGATTTTGTATCTTTTTCAGTAACTGTAAGTGCAGGAATTTTTACATCAACAACTCTTCTAACATGAAGTTCTACTTCCATTACCGGTGGTGTTGATTCTGCAACAGAATCAACAGTGTTAGTACCTAATGCTAGATATGCTTCGTTAACTGATTTGTAAATATCTTGCAATGGTTCCCAAATTCCACCTCTAGCTTTTGATGCTTCTTGAATCATTTCTTCAATATTTTTTAAGAGAACTTTACGTTTATCATCTAAAATTTGCTGAACCATTACAGCAATTTGAGTCGATTTTTTATATTTGAAAAGTTCAATTTTTGTTGCTGCAACGTTTTGTCCAAATGACATTAGTTACTCTTCCTTGTAATACTGCTCTACGTACTTGTCTTTGATTTTAGTAATCTCATTCTTTGGTAATTTTGATACAATCTTCCATAGAAGAGTAAGTGTTTCTTCAATGGTTCTATTTTCATCAGTTGCTTGTGTAAGAAATTCTTTTTCAAAGGTATCACCTACATCCATGTATTTGAGGTCAATTTCAGTTAGTCCTGCTTTACCTACAATACCTGCTAATGCTCTTACTTCTTGTGATCGAGAATATGCATCATAAACTTGGTTAGCAACTTCACTATGATCGGCTCTAGTACTTCCTTCACCAATTCCGTCTTTCATCAGTCTACTAAGACTCATCAAAATATTGATTGGTGGATAAACTCCTTGTCTGAACAAATCTCTTCCAACTACTATTTGTCCCTCAGTAATGTAACCAGTAAGGTCAGGAATTGGGTGAGTAATATCATCAGATGGCATTGATAAAATTGGAACTTGCGTAACGCTTCCTTTTCTTCCATTAAGTTTGCCTGCTCTTTCATAAAGTGTTGAAAGGTCAGTGTAAAGATAACCAGGGTATCCTTTTCTTCCAGGAACTTCTTCTCTTGCTGCACTAATTTCTCTTAATGCCTCTGCATAGTTTGTCATGTCAGTGATTACAACTAGAACGTGCATTCCTAATTCAAATGCCAAATATTCTGCTACTGTTAATGCTACACGAGGAGTAATGATTCTCTCAATTGCAGGATCATCTGCTGTATTTAGAAATAGAACACTTCTCTTTAGTGCTCCAGATTCTTCAAGACTTCGTCTAAAGTATTCTGCTTCACTGTATTGTACACCAATTGCTGCAAAAACTACAGCAAAGTCATCAGTTGTACCAACAACACTTGCTTGTCTTGCGATTTGTGCTGCCAAAAGATTGTGAGACATACCAGAACCTGAAAAGATTGGAAGTTTTTGTCCTCTAACTAGAGTCATCAATCCATCAATTACAGATACACCAGTTTGAATGAAATCCTTTGGATATTCACGTTGTTCTGGATTCATTGGTTCACCATTAATGTCAATAAATTTATCAGCAATTGGATCTGGTAGTCCATCTTTTGGTCTGCCTAATCCGTCAAATACTCTACCTAGTACCTCTTTTGACACTGCCATTTCCATAACTTTACCTACAAATTTTGCTTTAGTTCCAGAAATTGATAATCCTGTTGTTCCCTCAAAGACTTGAACAATTGCTTTACCGTTTCCTACTTCGAGAACTTTACCAAGTCTTCTCTCACCTTCAGTAGTTTCAATTTCAACTAGTTCATCAAATGCTGCATTTTCAACATCATCTACAACAACTAGAGGGCCTTTGATTTCTGCAATCTTACTGTATTGAACTCCGCCTTCTGTTGTCAATTTGAAACCTTCACTCCTGTAATTGATTTGAATTGTTCTTGCATATCTTTATCTAATTGATCAAGTTTTGGCATCTCATCATCCTTGATATCCATTCTTGCTTTGAGTATACTTGATACTACATCTAATCCACGGATGTCAGATAATGATGCACCTTCTTTGAGTGCTTGTTGTCCTTTGTTGTAAAAGTCAACTAATAATTTCATTAATTTGAATTGTTTTTCTGGACTACAATAAGTATCAACATCATCAAATGAGTTTTGTTGTAACAAAGCAATCTTTACCATTCTTGCAACTTCAAGAATTAATTTTTCTTCATCAGGTAAGGCTTCAGGACCTAAGAGTCTAACAATTTCTTTTAGTGTGTCTTCTCTTTGTAAAATACCATAGGTTTCACTTCTAATGTTAAACCAATCTTCACTAATGTTTTCACTCCACCATTTTGCAATATCTGCAAGATATCCAGAATAACTGTTCATCCAATTAATTGATGGATAGTGTCTGGAGTATGCAAGTTTTGCATCCAAAGCCCAAAATGTTTTGATAAATCTCATTGTGTGTGTTGTAACTGGTTCTGTAAAGTCACCACCTGAAGGGGATACAGCTCCAATCAAAGTAACTGAGCCGTCACGATCTGGACTTCCAGTTGCTCTAACACGGCCTGCTCTTTCATAAAATTCTGCTAATCTTGATGCAAGATATGATGGATAACCTTCTTCTGCAGGCATCTCTTCTAATCTACCGCTCATTTCTCTCAATGATTCAGCCCATCTACTTGTTGAGTCTGCTACAAGTACAACGTCTTTACCCATATCTCTGTAATATTCTGCAATTGTAACACCGGTATAGATACTTGCTTCTCTTGCTGCTACTGGCATGTTACTAGTATTTGCAACAAGAACAGTTCTATCCATAAGTGGTTTTCCACTACGTGGATCTTTAAGATGTGGGAATTCTACTAATACTTCAGTCATTTCATTTCCTCTTTCACCACATCCAATGTAGACTACAACTTGGGAATCTGCCCATTTTGCAATTTGGTGTAATGTAACAGTCTTTCCTGTTCCAAATGCTCCAGGAATTGAACCAGTTCCTCCTTTTGCAATTGGGAAGAATGTATCAATAACACGTTGACCAGTAAGTAATGGAACAGTAGGATCGTATCTCTTATTATAAGGACGTGGTTTTCGTACAGGCCATTTGTGATACATTTTAAGTGGAATGGATTGTCCATCTTTCTCAGTAGTAGCTAGTACAGTTTCTAAATCATAATCTCCTTCTGATACAAGGTTTGAAAGTTTTCCACCTGCATGATCTGGTGGAACCATAATAGAGTGTTCAATAAGATCAGTTTCTTGAACAGTACCGATAATATTTCCTGCAGCAACTTCATCTCCGTTACTTACAGTTGGAACAAAGTGATATTTTTTTGTCATATCTACAGCAGTAGTTGTGATACCCCTTCCAATGAAGGAACCCGATGCTTTAGATAATTCTCTTAGTGGTCTTTGAATTCCATCATAAAGTTGCCCAATAATTCCTGGACCTAATAATACACTAAGTGGGTTTCCAGTACCAACAACAGGCTCACCTGGTTTTAATCCACTTGTTGACTCGTAAACTTGAATGAATGCTACATCTCCGGTTAAACGAATTACTTCACCTACTAATTTTGAATTACCAACAGTTACAGTCTCATACATTTTTGCATCAGACATACCGTCTGCTCTTACAGCTGGGCCACTTACCCAAACAATTCTACCTTGAGCTGCCATCCTAATTTCCTACTCCGAATTTTGATGCAATGTCTTTCCTTATTAAAGGCTTCAGACGTTCAATTCTGGCATCAATTGTATTATCAAATGTCATTGCACCATCTTTTGATTTAACTATAATTCCACCAAGACAATCAATTGTATCAGGAGATAACTCAGCTCCTGAGAATTGAGACAATGTAGATTGTACTACATCTTTATCTTTAGCATTTGTAAAAACTGTAATTTCAGAAGTACCTAAGATTTGAGTTGATTCTTCTAACATAGTCTTAATCAAATTTGAATAATCACCACTTCTATCAGCATTTGCAATTTGATCGAGTGCTTTTGTAAAGACCTTATCAACTGCCTCTTCTAATAACATAAGTTGTTTATTTCTGGCCTCAATGTCTGAACTTCCAATTATCTGTTTTTCGATCTTATCTGCCTCTTTTTTGCCATCTGAGATAATTTTATCATATTCACTTTCTAATTTTGGAATAGAATCTTCTAGTTTTTGCTGAGATTCACTCAGTGCCGATTGAATGTTGGAATGAATATCTTTTTCAGTATTATTTAGGATTTTGTCAATCGTAGTTTCTAATGCCGAATTAGATGCCAATGGGTGCCGTTAACCCATAATAGATTTTAATGTTTGGGAAGGAAGCAATCAGAAAGATATTAAACTCAATAAAAATACCCAAAATTTATCTTGGGAACAGCCGATCTAAAACTAGGAACCGTCATTTTGCCTAGAAGTGAGTCTCCTAAAGCGATTTCGAGATTAACTGAGTTTGAGTGGTATCACAAAATTGATTCTGCTAGTGATTTGGTAACTCCTGAAATTGATGATCTTCTCCTAAAGGCTCAACAAACTTACCAATCAATTGATGATGTTATCAAAGGAATGGGAATTCCTCTTACTGTAGGAATTATGGAGATATTGTTCAAGGGTACCGTTATTAAGAAAAAAGATTATGAGATTAATGAAATTGAAGAGATGGTAGAGGAGCTAAGCAAAGAGGCGCCTTCCATTATCGATGAACCAGCAAAGTTGTTAGAAGATGCTGCAAACACTAGACTTTCAATTGAAGAGTACAAGTCACTCAAAGATACCTTAGAAGTAATCAGAAAGATGAAGATGGACCTTTCAGGATTTGGTTTAATGAAATATTTTTTCACAAATTTGTTTGTCATAAATACCGCTGATTTTGATGAGATAAGTCGCTCACTTGAGGGAATCACAATTTACAAGTATGGCTTGGAAAGCAAAGAAAAATCTGCCATTTTAGTAATTTCAGATACTGCAGATTCTGAGAAAGTTCTAAAGGTGCTTAGAAGTTTTAATTCAAATACTTTTAAAATTCCAGAGGGTTTTCCACAGATTCCAAGTAAAGCATATGAACTTGCAGAATCAAAGATCAAAGAATTAACTACAAAACAAGCATCAATTAAAAAAGAATTAGCCGGATTAACAAAGAAAGTAAGACGTGATATTCTATCCCTACATGAAAAAGCACTAGTTGCAAAAGACGTACTTGAGACTCTGAGAAAACCTGGTGGAACAAAACACTTTGCAGTAATACAGGGCTTTATTCCAGAAAAAATGGAAGCAAAATTCACAGAGTCAACAAAACAGTGGATGTCAGTTGTTGAAGATATTTCCGATCCTAAACTAAGAGAAGAAATTCCCACATTATTTGACAATAAAAAATTCGTTAAAACTTTTGAAGTAATTACAAAAAGTCAAGGTATTCCAAAGGCAGGAGAACCTGATCCAACTCCAATGATTGCTCTAATGTGGCCAATATTCTATGGATTGATGTTTGCAGATATGGGTCACGGATTGTTACTTATGGCACTAGGTTTATTGTTCAAGTTCAAAGGACAAGGAGAACTTTCTAGATGGGGAATGCTCATTGCAATCTCTGGTGCATCAGCTGCTATAGCGGGTGTTGGTGCAGGAGAGGCGTTTGGATATCATCTTGATCATATGGGTCCATTTGAAGGATTATTAGAAGAAGGTGGAGCATTACATTCTGTTAGTTGGATAGTCGGTATTCTCAGTGTTGCAGAATTAACATTTGAACAAGTAATCAATATTCTCAAAGTTTCATTATTCATAGGAATTGTTCATTTAGTTTGGGCAATGACTTTGCGTGTTATCAGATTAATGAAAGAAGGACACAAACTGGTAGTGTTTACTGAAGCAATTCCAAACATTACACTCTATGGTGGAATTGTAGTTATTATGATGTGTGCTATTGGTTCACAGTATGATGTAATGAACATGTACTCCAAAGTACACACAGAAGCAGTTCCTTGGGTAACTATGTTCCTTGGTGATTGGGCAGTAGTTTGGATTATTACAAGAATTGCAGTTGTTATTGTAATTGCATCAATGGTCATCATGATGGTTGGAGGTGTAATACATGCAAAGAAGCATCCAGAAGATGGAGCGGATCCTGCAAGTGTCATTATGGAAGTACTCTTAGGAAAAACAGTTGAAAGTTTAGCTCATACAATCAGTTATGCCCGACTAGGAATTATGTTATTGGTTCATGCGGCTTTGCTGCTGACAGTAAATAATGCATTTGCATCATTAGGTGGTGCTGCATCAGGTGGAGCAATGGCAATGATTATTGGGGGTAACTTGGGAATTATGATGATTGAAGGATTGATTGTGTATATCCAGTCACTCAGATTGCACTTGTATGAATTCTTTACAAAATGGTATGTTGGAGGTTCACAGCCATTTAGACAGATTAGACCAGAATTGATTTACAATCAATTTATCTGGAAGAAAAAATAAAAATAAATTACTCAGATAAAAAATAAGATTATTCTTCAATCTTAAGTACAGCAGATGGGCATTCTTTGACAACTTTTCTAATTTGATCTTCAGGTGCTTCATCTTGTATGATAACAAATTTTCCATCTTGTTTTGTAAATACAGAAGGAAGATTTTTGACACATTTGGCTAAATGAATGCAAATGTTCTCATCCCAAATTCTTTCATTATTTCTAATTCTAATCCTAGAGATTTATAGATTCTAGTAGTTTGTGTGCACCAAATTAAAATAATTATTCAGATTTAACTCCACGTGGACGGTATTATTTTTCAACAGGAAGTTCTAGTTTATTTCCCCATTCTCCCCAAGATCCAAGATACACTCGGACATTTTTGAATCCCAGTTTTTTTAAAGCCAGAAAGGAATTAGCAGCCCTATATGCTCCCTGACAATAAGTGACAATTTCAGAGTTTTTTGGATAATCATACATTTTGGATAATTGCTCATCGTTTTTGAAAGTCCCATCTTCATTGATATTTTGATTCCAATCAATATTGATTGCATTTGGGATATGACCAGATTGGGCAGCTCGAATAGTACTTCCGTCATATTCTCTAGTTGAGCGGACATCAAGAATTATGATTTTATCAAGATTATCTTTAATACACTCAAATCCGGAAATTATCTCTGGATTAATTTTTCCTGTAAACTTTGATGGTTTGAAACCACTAGGTTTTGTTTCAAGTGGAAGATTTTCTTTTTTCCATTTTTTTATTCCGCCATCTAGCATAGATGTATTTTCATGAGAAAAATACATCAACATCCAAACACCTCTTGCTGCCAGCATTCCAGAAACAGTATCATAAAAGATGACTTTTTTTTTTGATGTTACTCCAAGAAATGAAAGAAGGTTTTGTGTATGATTATTGAAATTTTCTATTCCTTGTTTTGTTGTATCAATCCAATGAAATGCAAATAAATCCAAATGAACAGCTCCTAGAATATGACCATCAGAATATTCTTTGAAAGAACGAGTGTCAGCTATAATGACATTAGGATCATCAAGAATCGAATTAAGATCAGTTGTAGAAATTAGCATGATTTGGATAAAATGATCAAATCTAAATTGATTTGGATTGTATAATAAAAAGAAGAAAAGAAAAGGGTTTTTCTTATTCGTTTACGTATGCTCTTTCTCCGTGCTGTGCCAAATCGAGACCAATCTCCTCTTCTTTTGGAGTGACTCTGATTCCGCCAGGCCAAACAGTATCCATTACTTTGAGGATTATAAAAGTAACACCAAAGGCATAGCCTATTGATATTGCAGCACCAATGATGCTGATTGCTTGCTGTTCCATTCCTTCTGCAGTTCCAGTCCATGCACCGATACCATCTCCAGTATCCCAAATGTGTGGACTAGCCAATGTGCCAGTCAAAATTGCGCCTGTAAGACCACCTATTCCGTGTACTCCCCATACATCTAATGCGTCGTCCCATTTGCGTGCACTCTTGAATGCAATTGCTGCATAACAAATTGTACCAGCTGCAATACCGATTATAATCGCAGCCATTGGACCTACCCAACCTGAGGCGGGTGTGATTGCTACTAATCCTGCTACAGCACCTGATGCAGCTCCTACAACACTTGGTTTTCCTGTATGTGCCCAAGACATGAGCACCCAAGTAACTGCAGCCATACCAGTTGCTGTATTTGTAACAGTCCATGCGCTGACGGTAATGCCGTCTACCATAACTTCGCTTCCTGCGTTGAAGCCAAACCATCCGAACCATAGAATTCCTGCGCCGAGGACTACCATTGGGATGTTATGTGGCTCCATTGGAACTTTGCCATATCCAAGTCTTCTGCCAAGGACTAGGGCACCTGCCAATGCAGCAAATCCTGAAGTAATGTGTACTACAGTACCACCAGCAAAGTCTAATGCATATGATGGAGATAAGTCTGGATCAAGGTCTAGTGAACCTCCTCCTATGTATCCACCTCCCCAGACCCAGTGTGCTATTGGATCATAAACAAAGGTTCCCCATAAGAGTACGAATATTACTAATGCGCTGAATTTGATTCTGTCAATCAATCCACCAATAATTAGAACTGGTGTAATGATTGCAAATGTTGCTTGGAACATTGCAAATAGTTGGTGAGGTACTGTACCTGGCCAACCTTGACTACAAACATCTCCTTCTACCATTGCATTCATCTGGTAAGCTGCTGACCAAGTGTCTCCACATGGACCTGCTTCTCCTAATGGTGCATATGGTGAAACCATGTTAAATCCTACATAATCAAGATTCCCCATGAACATGTTTGCATCAGAATCAATTCCGCCAAATGCTAGTGAGTAACCCCATAGAACCCATTGTACTGACATTAGACCCATTACGATTATGGTCATACCAAGTACGTTGACGATGTTCTTTGATCTGGCTAATCCGCCATAAAAGAAACCTACACCTGGGGACATAAAGAGTACTAATGAAGTTGCAGTTAGCATCCATGCTGTATCTCCTGTATCAATTTTACAAGGTAGCATGCCGCCATCTTCTTCATACCAACATTCGTTTGGGTTTCCAGTGTAAATTCCACTGGTTCCCTTTACATATCCGTCCATACCATCTTCAACTTGTTGTGCATATGCCTGTGACATAGCACCAGCTGCTGTGATGGATACTGCGGCTACAAGTAATAGAGCATACTTGTAGTTTCTAGAATTCATTAAATTTATCGAAGATGAAAATTATTTAAGGGTTGGAGACTAGAAAGCCTTCAAAAAAGTAAATTATTATATTTTAGTATATTTTGATACTAACATAAAATATGAAAATTATGTTAAGGGGAAGAAAATGAAGGTAAAATCGAACACAAAACTAGCAATTTTTGACACATTCAAGACAAAGGGTGACGATTTAACAGGAGAAGCAAATAGGCAAAGAGCGATCATCACAATACTTGGAAGTAATGTAAATCCTGCCGAAAGAACACGTACAGGAATTTCTCAAAGAATAGCAAAAAAACATGGAATAGCTTGGAAGAATATCTATTCAGGAATATTTAGAGATCTGGATGAAATTTTGCTTCCGATGGATATTGCAGAAGAAGATGGTAGATTGCCTCTAAAACGAGGTCCCAAGGCACTCCAAGAAAAAGGAATCCCATACTATCATTTAACAAAAAAAGGTATTTTGATAGCACTGTCAATTAGTGAAATAAAGAATAGAGAGGATTTACTAAAACAGTTTTTTTCAAAGTCAGAATCTTCGGAAAAGGAATTTGAGAAGATTTTAACCAGTCTTTTACAGACCAGTCCAAATTTTACTTACTCAATTTTTCAAAAATATATCAAGGCATTTTGTGATAATAAAATTGATGAATTGCTTCCTTTTGATCTCTCAAAATTAAGGGATATTTCAGATGAATCATTAGTAATTCAAAAAGAGATTCTTCTAGCCTTTTCAAAACTGTCAAAACAAGAAAAAGATGAGGCCATAATATTTTTAGATAAAATTACTTAGAATTCATTCTCAGGAATAGATCGCCAAACATTAAAATCAGTTGTCTATTAAGATTGATTGAAATGGGCGGTTCAAAGAATGTCTATGCCTCCGTTAAAGCATACAGTAAAAGAGGCAAATTACTGACAAAGGCTGATTTTCAAACCTTGGCTGAGTCAAGAGATTTAGAAGAATTAATGACTAGAATCAAAAATACAGTTTATGCTGATTCTGTAGCAGATGTTCAAAAACCATATACTTCACAAAATATCGAGTCAGCTCTAAGAAGCAAATTAGCAGATATTCATTATTCCATTGCAAAGACATCAGGAAACTCAGGCGTATTGGATGCATATTATATGAAATTCATCATATCAAATCTAAAATTAATTCTTAAGGGTAAAGTGTTAGGTAAATCTCAAGAGGAGATTGAAACTCACGTAAATCTTCATGCTGAAGAATTAATCAAACAAAGAGACATTGTGATCAAAGCATTAGTTTCAAAAGATCTTGAAGAGGCTGTTGCAAGTTTAAATTCAGTTCAATTTGGAGAAGAGATTGCAAAGGCTGCAGCATTATATAATGAAAAAAAGAATGTGCAAATCTTTGATACATATTTTGATAAAATTTTATATCAACATCTTGCTGGTGCAATGAAAAACTATTCTGATAAAGAAGCAACAAAACTAGTTTCAATGGATATTGACTTTTACAATATTTTGAGTGTAATTAGAGGAAAATTCTGGGGATTGCAAGAAGAGCAAATCCAAGATCTAATTATTGGTACTAGTCCACCTGCAAGAGAATTACTAGGAAGAATGATGGCAGCAGCTACAGTAAGAGATGCATTCAATGAATTATCCAGTACAAAATATAAGGATTTAGTTCCACAAGTAGAAAATGAATTAGATGCTATTGCTGGATTTGAAAGAGCATTTGAGATGGCAATATACAGTTCATCACTTAGGTCATTCACAAAGATGTTTAGTTTTGCAACAATTGTCGGAATTACCAAATTGACTTCCTTTGAAGTTAGAAATCTAGCAGCTATTGCTTTTGCCGTCGAACAAAAAATACCAACTGAGATTACCATGTCAAAGTTAATCCTAGAAGAAGAATAGGAATTCTAACATGTTTAATTTTCCAAAGAAAAAAACCGAAGTATCTACAGAAGTTTTAATCAGATTCATTTGGGTTAGTTCATTTTTAGCAATGATTTTCACATTGCCACCATTAGCACTATTCCTAGGGATTTATTTTTTGACAGGGGAGCTAATCATAGGAGCAGTAATTGGTTTTGGAGTTCATTTTGTGATATTAGCTTTTTCAGGAAGGATTTCAAAAATCATAACCAAAATTATGAGCTAAACTAAAAGGGATCATACAGGAAGGCGAAGTATCATGATGGGAGATAGAGATTTTCGAAAGATCATTAAAAGTGCTGTTGAATCTATTGGAAAAGAGTTAGAGATTCAGATTGATTCAAAGGATATTCAGACTATTCATCTTCATGAAGTAGTTCAATGTCTTAGACGGTCCTATTATGACAGGATAGATCCTCAAGAGATTGAAAGAAGAGGATTCAATGAGATTCTATCAGGATTACTAAGGAAACTAGAGTATGGTAGTGAGCCTAAAGAATTTGCCATAGAGGACATCAGGCTTAAAGGACAAGTCGACATGCTAGTTGATGATACTATTCTTTTATTCAGACCAGCAGCAACCGAATTGGAAAATCCTCTAGCAAATGATGTTTTGTATCTTAATGCATGTATGTGGATATATGACAAAGATGATGGAATCGTAGTGTATATTTCAGGAGATAGAAAAGAGACGACATTCTCATTAACTCGAAATAAGAAAATGTTTGAGGAAATAATTAGAAGAGTTAGAGTTCTAAATGATCTTCTAAAAGAACAAAAATTGCCAATCTTAGAGCCATCTACTGAATGCTCTGAATGCCAATATTATGAAAGATGCTTCATGAAAAAGAAGAATTCCAAACAGGTATCTCTAGCTGAGATGTTAGGAATGGGCGACAAAGACTAGTTAAGATTAATGAAAAATATTGTAAAGGAAAAATTCCTTTTGGTTAATCGAGTGGTTCTGGATGTCCTTTACCACGGAGAGCGAAACACACTACTGCTAGTGCAATTGCAACTCCTGCTGCTGCGCCAAATGCGGCCATACCTGCTTCTGCCATTTGATAAAAACCCACTTTACGGGCTTTTATAACTTTGCCAATATTTTTTCTCTAAAAACAAAATATCATAATTTTTGAATTTTATGATACTATGCAGGTCTACTTTGTAAATTCAAAGTGGAGTTCATTTTCTTGACCACTAGTCATTGAACTAAGATTGTAAAAGACATCGCCTGAAACTCGCCAAGTATTAGTGCCATCCTCAAAGTCACGCCATAATTCAGGAGTGTTGCCAGTATTTTTCAAGATTATTTTATCTCTAAGGACAATTGAGTTTTCACCTAGAAGAGTATAGTAGTTTGATCCAAATTCTACCATTCCCGTAGGCCTACTCCCAATCTCCCCTCCTGAAATTTGCTCAGACTTGGAATATCCTGTTTCAAATAATTGATAATCCATGGTTTGAACTATCACAGAGCGTGGATTAGGATTTGAAATTTTAAATGCAATCTCAATTGTTGCTGAACGTTCTGAAATTTTTGAAACTGAAATGTCCTCCAATTCAATTTCAAGTGGTTTTACCTGCTGAAGAATTTGAGTTTCAGGAGAAGAATTTTCAGAAGAAGAAACTTCCATTGTAGGTCCTACCAAAAGAATTCCACCTAATATCATACCAAGTGCTATAACAGCAATTCCAACAAAAATTTTAGGATTCATTATCTTTCAATTTCCTCTTCATATCTTAAATGTTGAGATAGTTATTATACCATTGGAGACAGAAAAAAATAATGCAATACTTTCAAGCAGTTCAACAAGGAAAACTAAGAGCAAGTAAATCACAAATGAAGATGTTTGATATTGCTGGATTTGCAATGTTAACTTTAACGACTAAAAAAATAGATGGAAAATTTCATCCAGTAGGAGAAGAAGAATTTACAGCAGTAATTAATTCTCCAGATGGATATGTAGCAGTAATTGTAGACAAGGATGGATTTACAAAGGCTCAATCAAAGGCTTTAGGAAAAGAAGAGGCCAAATCAATTTACAAAAAACTTCGAGATACCGGAATTGAAGAATATCCAGAAAAAGAGATTCAGATTTGGTCTGAAACAAGACCAACAATTCAAAACGAAATATCTGGATAATTATTTTGAACTCAGAATGATTTCTGTGCCTATATTAGCACCTTTAATGGCATTTTCAATATTTTTTGGAGTGGCCTTTAGTATTATTGTTTTAATTTTGGAACGCTCTATAATTTTTAGAGCTACAATATCCATCAAATCGTATCCTCCAGCAACAGAATCTTCATGAACAAGCATATTTTTCAAATTCTTGAGTTCAATACGTCTGAATTTTTTTGCATTTTTGAATTTATTTGGATCCTTATCATATACACCATCAACATCAGTTGCATTGAGAAATTGTTCGGCCTGTACTTTTTCAGCAATTAAAGCAGCAGTACCATTAGTGCTTTGACCAGGATGTAGACCACCTGTAACTACAATTAATCCATCATCAACAGCATGTCTGACTTCTTGTAAAGTGGTTGGTGGATGAGAATATGCCTTATTTTTCAGAGCATAAATCAATAATTTTGCATTGAGTCTTGAAATTTCAATTCCTAATTCATCAAGAGTTGATTCATCTGCACCTGAAGATCTTGCATGAGAAATATAGTGTCGTGCAATATTTCCACCTCCAGCAATAACTATTGGTTGACAAACCTTACTAATTTTTACTAGGAATTCTGCATAGTCTTTTAGGACTTTTGCATTATCCATACCAAAAATCTTTCCAGATAATTTGATTACAATTCTTTTTTTCACTTTAGATCACTAATAATTGATTTTGCGGCAATTTCAACTTTCTTTCTGTTCTTTTCATGAGTATAAATTCTAAGAATATTCATAAAGCCAGAAATGGCAGAAACGACTGGAATTTCTGAAATTGGTATCTCTTTAGCAGATGATTTACCATTCTCATTTGAAATCAAAATTATGGAATTGGACTCATTTTTAGATGGTGCCAGTGGAATTGATGGAGTTACTGAACTATCCACAAAGATTTCATTTTCTTCAACTTTGGATTTTTTAGAAATTACTGTTCTAAGTTCATCAGTTCTTGTTTTTTTCAGATTAATTTGACTAGTCAATATTCTTTCAAACACACATTTTAGCAATTTTCGATTTTGGTAATCTTGAGCAAATTGTCTAGCACGTTTTAATTTTGTAGATTTTGATGAAATTAGAGTGGATAAAACGTATTCATCTGTAAGGTTAACAAATTCATTAAGATTAAAAGTTGTAAAACCAAATTCATCATCAGATAATCTTAGTGCTTCAAGTAGCATAACTTCTGCCGCTCGTACAGTTTTATGAAAATAAACAGCTTTAAACATTTGATATCTCGAATGCATCATAGATTCAAAGGAATACAATGCTGAGCGTTCTAAAGCTAATTTTTTCTTATGAACATCAAGGGACTGTGTAATTCTTTTATGATCAATTTTTGCATGCTCAGCTCCCGTAAAATAACCATCTCTGAGTAAATAATCCATCATGTCTGCACTAAGTGCGCCTGAAACAATTTCATTTAGATATTGAAATTTAGAATCTCCAAATGCAATTTCAGTAACAAGTTTTTTGTCATAACCATTTTTTGATAATATATCACCAATTTCAGATTTTAGAATAATTTCTCTACCAAAATCTTCATGTGAGATTTTTCGTTCTTGAATTATTTCCTCAAATAGATGAGAAAACGGACCATGTCCTATATCATGCAAGAGTCCAGATAATCTTAGAATTTTAATGTCATCTGATTTCAATATTCCTTTTTCATTTAATGCGTTACCTGCTTGACTTGTAATGTGCATTACTCCCAATGAGTGCTCAAATCTTGTGTGTTGAGCTGAAGGATATGTCAAGTGAGCGCCTGAAAGTTGTCTTATTCGTCTTAATCTTTGAAAAATTGGATTGTCAATGATGGATAATTCATGATCATAGACACGAATAAAATCATGAATAGGATCAATTATGTCTAAATAGTTTTTTTTCATAACCCTATTTTCTTTGAAAATATTTTCATGATTTCTTCATGTATTTCTTGTTTAGATTTTGATGCATTAATTATTTTCCAATTTTTTTTCTTTGCAGTAGTTCGATAAATTTTAGAAATTTTTCTCAAGAATTCTTCATTTTTTTCAAATTTATCACGGTTAGTTTTTTGTCTATTAAAAGATTCTTTTTGTGTGACATCAAGCAAAATTACAAGATCAGCTTTTGGTAGACCAGCATCAAGATTCTCAAGCCATTTGGGCTTCAAACCATTAGCTATTCCATAAATTAGATTAGAGTGATAATAACGATTCATAATTAAAATAGAATTTTTTTCTTGTGCTGCTAATATTTCATTGAGTTTTTCCCATCTATTTGCAGCCAAAAGACAATGAATTACTTGTGAAGGGAATTTTCTTTTTCCATCCAAATATTTTCTTATTTCTTGTCCTATTGGTGTTTTATAGTCAGGAAAATGAAATAGTTTAGTTTTGATTTTTCTTTTTTTTAGAGCTTTTTCTAAGAGTGTTGATTGAGTTAATTTTCCTGCCTGGTCTCCACCTTCTATTACAATAATCATAAGTTATCAAAACAGAGAAATTAATTGATTAAAAATCTATCAAGGTTTATAACTAAAAATTGAGCATATATCTCAAAATGGGATTAGTAAAATCTATGGCAAATGAAATGATAAAGGAAATTGGAAATAAATCAAGAGAATTTTATGAATTTGTTTTACCTCCTGTAGATATGCATCTTGATGATGATAAATTAACAGTAATAATAGATATTCCCGGATTCGAAAAAAAAGATATTAAATTATCTATTAATGGAAATATTCTATCAATTCAGGCATGCAAAGAAATTTCTGAGCAAAGTAAATACAACATAATTTGTAATCAGAGACCCAATATAATTGACAAAAAAATCAGATTGCCAATTGAGTTTAAAGAAGGAGAAGAATCTGTCAATTCTGCAAAATATGAACAAGGGGTTTTGACAATTATTGTTCCTGTACAAAAACATGGAAAAGATATCAAAATAGAATAGTTATCGTTTTCTAAATATTGCAAACACACTCATTATTATCAATGAACCAATCATTCCTGTTATTCCAATTGATTCATTTGTAGTATACAAAACAGAAGAGCCAATAAAAATTGCTGCTGAAAGAATACTACCTGAAAGTAAAATATTAGATTTGGGTTTTGCATTTAAGAGATTCAAGGACCTATTTTCATCTAGGAATTTTTTGAGTTCAGGTGCTATAGAAATTGTAGCATCAATTGATTTTGCAAATCTGTCAAATGAATGTTTTATTTCTTCAATGTATGCATCTTTAATTAGACTCTCTTCTTCTAAAATTTCTCTTACAATTTTTACAAATTTGAAATTTACTTTGTGTGTTTTGTAAATTCCTTCAATTATTGAGGCCATTCTCATATATAAAGCCAGGTTTTTTGGAAGAATGAAAGGAAATCTACTCATAGTTTTATTTGCAAGCTCCATCAAGCTTTCCACTTCCATTTCATCTGGTTTTTTTCCATGCATTGCACGGACAGTAAGTTCAATACCTTTTTCAATAACTGAGCGATTAAAATCAGGAGTTAGCATTCCAAGATCATTCATTGCGTTTACAGTTCTTGGAGGATCTTTCTCCACTAATGCAAGATATAGTCGAATCAATCTTAACCTAGTTTCATTATCTAATCTACCTACCATTCCATAGTCATACAGAATCAATTTACCATCATCAGTGACTGAAATATTGCCTGGATGAGGATCAGCGTGAAATATGGAGTGCTTTAGAAGCATAGTAAAGAAGACTTTATGGACATCAATTACAAGTTTTTGCCTATCAATTCCCTTCTCATTTAGGGCTTCAACATTAGTTATTTTGATTCCTGGAAGGTATTCCATTGTAAGGATATTTTTTGATGAATAATCATCATATACTGAAGGAACAACAACTTTACTGTTATTTTCTAAATCATGTTTAATTTTTTTGAGGTTTTCTGATTCATTTGTGTAATCCATTTCTTCATGAATTGTTTCGATAAACTGAGAAAGCATAGCCTTTGCTGAATATCTTAAATTTGGATCAACAAATCTCATTGCTAATGGAAGAATTTTTTTTAAAACTTTGATATCTTCCGCTACAATTTTTTCAATTCCAGGTCTTTTTACTTTAATTACAATTTGTTTACCAGAAATAGAACCACGGTAAACTTGCCCTAATGATGCACCTGAAATAGAATTAGGATCTATTTCATCAAATTTTTCAGTAATTGGACCAAGATCTTTTTCAATAATTGATTTTGCTTGATCAAATGGAGCAGCTGGAACACTATCCTGAAGTTTTGATAGTTCTTCCAAATATGGTTGAGGTAAAATATCTGCTCTAGAAGAAAGCCACTGTCCTAATTTTATGTAGACAGGTCCTAATGAAATGAATGTATCAAGTACTTTACGTGCGTTCTTTCTAAATTGTTCTAAATCTATTTCATTACCCTCATGATGAATCCATTTTTTTCGATCTTTACGTAATGCAAGTATTGATGGTAAAAGTTTGATTAGGACATGGATTGTTCTTGCAGTAGACATTATTTACTCCAAATAATTTTTAATTTTTTTAGTTATTGAATATCCTAGATATCCACAAATTATTGATGAAAGTAATCCAGAAGCAATTGATTTCTTTTTTGAATTTTTATTAAGTTTTTTTGTAATTTGTGAACCGCCAAATATTGCACAAGCTAAACCGATTAAGACTTCTGGTGCATCATGAACTAAATGTCCAACTGGATCTTTTCTTGGATCAATTTTATCAGTATGAACTAAAAATTTTTTATCATATTCTCTAATGTGTAAATTACCATAACGATATTGTTTATTGGCTCCATTTTTTTGTCCAAGGAATGTTTCTTTTGCTCCTTCTAGCATGAATTCTCGCAATTCCTTTGGAACTTCAATCTCATCCTCAGGCATAATCGCAAGATCTAGTAATTGCTTATAATCTTACGGTCTTCAAAATGTTTCAACCTGATACCAAAAACGAATTTTACTTTGGTGGCGGTTAGATTAAATTTTGTAAATTCGTATTTAGATCTTACTGATAATTTCTATGAGTGTCTTATATTCAAATTCAATACATTTGTATTAAATAGATAGGATGGAGGCTTTTTCCCTAAAAGAGACCTTACACCATCTATTGATTTTAGATAACGTAATCTTAAGATTTTAATCGATCTTTTGTAAATATTACGAAACTAATTGAAAATGCTATTAGCATTGCAATACCTGTAACATACGCGTAATTAAGTTCCTCATCAGGATGAACTTTTTGATGATAGTTATTTATCAAAAAAGTGATTACAAGTAAAACTACTCCAATTATTGTTAATTTCTGATGGGTTTCCAACAAGAAAAATATTCTTAGTAACTATATGAATTAAGAAAATTTCAAAATAATTCAAAGAAGTGGTGTTGTGATAAGTCTAACCACACTACCTACTAGAAATAGAAAAACACCTTTTGCTATCCCAAATGGATTTTCTTTAGATTTGATATAATTATGATGTAAATTTCCCAAAAATGGAATCAGTGATAGTTCATGGAGTAGATTCTATTTGAGATAATCTTTCAATTACCTTTTCAAGTTCTGCTTTATTTTCATTAATTACACGTTTTACTATATCAATTTCTTCACGAATCTGTTCTAGAGAAGAATCATCAGAATTTTTAATCTGTTCTTCTAAATCATCTAGAATTTGTTGATTGGGTTGATTAATTTTTTCTAATTCAGTTTTGTAATTTTCTAATTTTTTATATTGATCAGAGATTTCGGAAATTTCAACATATTCTTGATTTGTTAAAAAACCTAGAATAATTACGACACTGCCTATAGCAATAACTACAATTAAAACAACAATACTTAATCTCAATTTGAACTGACCTTAATTCTCATAATAGGATTAAAAATTAATCTCTAATTTGCTTCAATTTTGGCTTTTTTACGCCTACGAATAATATAGATTCCAACACCAATTGCTAAAACAATTGGAATAATAATCATAGTTGAATCGGGGCCATCTTCATTATCGTTTGATGGTTCTTTTACAAAGATGGTTGTATCATGTGTTAAAAATACTTCATCTCTTGTACTGTCTTTGTATCTGACAGTAATTGTAATTTCATGTTCTCCATATCGTAGGTCACCATCAAATTCTATTGGAATATTAAATGGAACAGGTGCATCAACCTCAATTTCATCAATAAATTGAGTATTGGAAACTATATTAGAATCACCACGAGCTTGAAGAGTTACAAATCCAAACAGTCCATCTTGATTTCCCTCGTTAATAATTTCACCAACTACCATTTGTGTTCCAGATAATTCAATTACTTCTACATTGAAAACTGTAAGATCAATTAATCCTTTAATGTAAAAATCAACAATTTTTGAGATCTGTTTTAGATCACCATGTGAATTATAATATGAAATAGATAAAGGAATTCGCAACGTATCACCCTTTAGTCCTTCTGGAACGTAAACAGTTGCTGTAAGATATTTTGAGGTCTTTGGATTAATCTGGCCAACATCCCAGTTTGATTCTAAAATAACTACATTTTCAACATTTGTAGTAGATGATGATGTAGATGCAAGCTCTGTTTGTGTATTAGTAGCAACAATATCTACACCAGAAATTGGAGCAGTTCCATCATTTGAAATTTCAATTGAAACATCATTAGTTTTTAGAGATGTAAGAAATGGTTCTAGGGCTCGAACATTAATTATACTATCACCTGTAATTTTAAAATTAAAGTCAGCAAAAGTAGTTCTTACTCCAGACTCTCGTAATCTAGAGTAATCTACTTTAACAGTTCCTGGATACTGCTGAATTTTCACATTTTTATCTATATTTACAAAAAATGTAAGATGGAAGTTTTCTCCAGCTAATGAATTAGAATCGCTATCAGCATAAATAATTGAGCCTGGACCATCCGACGCTGAGAATCCTAATGGTAATGATAATTGCCCACGAATTCCCGTAATATCCTGAGTTCCAACATTTGCAAATACAACTGTAAATGGAATATTACTGTCTCCTCCTTCAATTTCGATTTTTTCGTTCATTGTACCAAAATAAGCATCCAAAAATTTGACATCACCATAGTCTCGCTCAAATGGAGAATCACCAAATCCGCCTGATTTTATTTGAGCATAAGAGTTGTCAAAAATAAAAGGGATTAATTCAATTACAAATAGTACAAACAACATCTTTAGAATCATCATGCAATAACCTTCATTTCTGATGGTTGGTCACCTTCAAATGCTCTACCATCTTTGATAGTAATTACTTTGTCAACATCACCGAAATGTTGTTTGTCGTGAGTAACTATAATGAATGTTTGATTGAGTTTTTTTGCCATTGATTTCATTAATTGAACTATAGTGTCTGAGGTTACAGAGTCAAGATTTCCAGTTGGTTCGTCAGCTAAAACAATTGAAGGATTGTTGATTAGTCCTCTAGCTATTGCTACTCTTTGAGCTTGTCCACCAGAAATTTTATTTGCACGTTTATTTATTTGGTCTTCTAATCCAACTGCTTTTAGTAAATCTCTTGCATCTTTTTCTGCAGTGTGATTAGTTCCTGCAATTTGTCGTGGTAGTAAAATATTTTCTAAAACTGAGAGATCAGTTAGCAAATTTGAAAATTGGAAAATAAATCCTAATTTTTTATTTCTAAATGATGAAATGTTGTTGTCATCAAGTGTAGTAGTATCAATTCCATCAATGAAAATTTTTCCATTTGTAGGACGATCTAATAATCCAATCATGTTAAGTAATGTGGATTTACCAGAACCAGAGCTTCCAACAATGAGGACCATTTCTCCTTTCTCAATTGAAAATGAAACATTATCAAGGGCCTTTACTTTATTTTCTTCTTCACCATAAATTTTGGTTAGATTTTTTATTTCAAGTACCTTAGACAGTTCTCATCGCCTCCACTGGTAATAATTTTGTCGCTCTATAAGACGGATACAATGATGCAATAATTGCCAAAACAAATGATGTTAATGCAGTTTGAATAATTTTTTCCCAATTATATGATACTTCAAGAGGAAGACTATTGTTAAATGACATTTTTGTTTCCTTTGCATAAAATGTATAGCCTAATCCTGCTGCAGTTCCTACTCCAGCACCTATTGCTCCAATTATCATTCCTTGGAAAATGAAAATTATTAGAATATCTTTTCTTTTAGCTCCTATTGCTCTCATAACACCAATCTCTCTGGTTTTACCATTTACTAACATCATCTGAATTGTAACAATTGCAAATGCTGATGACATCATTCCAAAGTATCCAATCATGTTAATCATTGCAATACCAGATCTAAAACCAGCTAGTTGTTGTTCTGCTGATTCTTCAATTGTTTCTGCAATAAAATCATCATTTGGAAATGATCGCAAAAAGAATTCTTTTACTTCAAATGCTTTTGATGGATCATTGAGTTTTACTATAAGTGATCCTGAATCACCGTGTCTATTCATCATATCACGTAAAGTATCAATATGTATTACAGCGGTATAATCAAATCCCTGACCTCCAGGTGATTGAGCAATTCCAGAAACTGTAAATCTTCTAATTTGGTCTTGACCATATCTATCAACTATGAGAACTTTAACACTATCTCCAACTTGAGCTCCTCCAAGATCTCTTGCAACATTTGATCCTAGCACAATAGAATTTCTAGAGAAAACATAGGAACCGTCATTAACAGTTTGAGCTACAGTAGATGCAAGAATATCTCTAAATGGATCAACTCCAACAATAGGAATTCTAGTTTCCTCAATTAATTTTCCATTTTTAGTCATATTCATTTCTGCCGTCGATGAAAGCCGCGGAGTTGCAGCTTCTACATATGGAATTCTCTCAAACCAGTTTACAAGAGACAAGTCAGATTTATCGATAAAATCTGCATCATCAGTGACAAGAATGTCACCATTTCGATAATCGCTGATGTCTCGAACTATTGCATCAAAGAGTCCCTGAAAAATTACAAAGTTTACATGGATAACTAAAATTCCAATTGTTACTGCTAGTACAGCTCCAATCAAACTACCCTTTTTGTTGAAAAGCATTCTTTTTGCTAATCGTAACCTGTATTCCACAAAATTAGTGAAATAGTCTAATATTTAATATATTTGATGCATATTACTAACATTATAGACAGTTTTATATCATATTAGTTGATTTCATATTTTATTGAGTTGATTTAGGTGATATAATGGACAATTTAGATATGAAAATTCTAGGTAGGCTGCTAAATAACTGCAGAGAATCAGATAGACAAATAGGAATAAAATTAGGAATTTCTGGTGGAGCAGTACGTGCTAGAATTAAAAAAATGGAAGGAAGAAAGATAATTGAAGAATTTTTCATAAAAGTTGAGCCCCCAGTTTTGGGTTATGGAGTTTTGTATTTTGTTGTGTCAGGTGAAAACATTAACGAAATTTTAGATCAGATTAGTCTTATAGGGGAACCATTTTTTGTTGTGCCATGTGTAGGTGGAATTACTGTTTGCAGTATTGTAGTAAAAGAGAATATGAAAGAAAAAATTCAGTTTGCAGATAAATTGATGAAAGATGTCAGAGTTTTATCAATTTTTGAGGCAGAGAATCCAGGATTTAATGCAAATCTTACTAAGACTGATTTAGAAATTCTAGAAGAATTAGTCAAAGATCCTAGAGCAAGAATAGAAAAAATTGCTGAAAAGACAAATTTGTCAACAAAAACAATTACTAGATGCATTGAAAAATTGCAAGAAAATGAGGGAGTTCAGTTTACAATAATTTATGATCCTACAAAAATTAAAAATTATATTCCTCATGCAATACTTGCTTGGATAGATGGAGATCTTAAAGAGACATTACAAAATATGAATAAGGTATTTTCTAAATCATATTTACAAATTCCATTTATTGCAAAAAATCAAATTGTTTTGTTTATGTATAGTGATAATATTTTCAAAATGGATGAAACAACACAAAAAGTGAGAGCAGTCAAAAATGTAAAATCAGCAGATTTGTTTATTCCAAAGAGAATTTCATTTTATGTCAAATGGTTAGAAAAAGCTATTAAAGACTTTAAGAAATCCTCTAAACTGCATCTAACATATCAAATAAATTAAATAAGAATAATTTCTAAGATTTAGAATGAAGAAAAAGAAAATCTATGAAGGAAAAATTTTAGGTCTTAGTGTTTATGACGGAAAAATAGAAGGAAGGAAAGTAAAACGTGAAATGATAGAACATCGAGGTGCTGCAGCAATGCTTGCCTTTGATGAAGAAAAAAAAGTTATTCTTGTCAAGCAACATAGATTTCCTCACGGATATGTTTTAGAAATTCCTGCAGGAACATTAGAAAAAAGAGAAGAACCAATAAAATGTGCATTCAGGGAATTGGAAGAAGAAACTGGATACAGAGCAAAGAAGATGACTCCTCTGATTACATACTATCCATCAATTGGCTATAACACAGAGACAATTCATTGTTTTATAGCCTCAGGATTGAAGAAAATTGCAGATTTGAAGCTAGATGATGATGAGATTTTATCAGTTATAAAAATGGATTTGAAAAAATTATTAAAATTAATCAAAACTGGAAAAATTCAAGATTCAAAAACAATATGTGCTGTCTTGACATATGCTGCTAAAAAGAAACTTTACTAATTATTTATTATAAATTGGTTTTACAAGATCTGCAACATCAGCCCAAGATTGTGCAATTTTTTCATACATATACACTAAATCAAGAAATTCAATTGGAATTTGTTTTTTATTTCCTAATGTGGTTTTTAATTTACTAAGGTTTTGTTCATATTCTTTATGTAACGATATTGCTTCGATAGCCAAAAGTCTATCAGGTTTTGTAAATGCATTAATTGATTTTTCTGCAAGTATGCTAAAATCTTTTACTATATCAAAAATCCTTTTTGAATATTCTTGTGATAAAGATAAATTGTAAATAAAATTTGAAAGTTCAACAATAGAATCACCTGCATTTTCAAGAAGATTTGCAGCAACTCTATAATCAAGCACATCAATATTTTCTAAATTAAATGCATTAGCTAATTTTTTATCAACAAGAGCACTACGAATTAAACGAACCAATAAAAAATATTGACGATTTACTTCAACATCACGTTTTGATAATGTTTCTAGATTTGATTTATCTTTTGAAATCAATCCTTTTGATGCATCATCATACATTCCAAGCGCAATTGAGCTCATTCTTTTTAGAATTTTTTCAGGATCTAGAGTTGTTGCATCTAAAAGAAATTGCATGTTGATATGAGATGCATCTTCTTCAATGATTTCCATCCCTACTAATCTTCTCATTGAATTTCGTATCTTTTCTCTATCTTCTCCTGGTATACTGGATTTAGAATTAATTTTGAATACATCATATCCTAAAAGATAAGCTCCTGTAATGTCTGCTACTATGTTTTCCTCTTTTGGTAGCGGATAAGATATCACAAGTTCTTTTGTTGGACGTGATTCTTTGTTTAGAGATATTGAGATACTGTCATGTCCAGTTTCAAGCTCAATCTGACTGCTTTTATCCAAATTATTAGCATCAATCCATTCTTTTGGAAGTGATACTAGGATGGTGCTTCCAATTTTTTGTAGGCGTCGAATGAATTTAGTCAATTTATACTAATTTAATTAATTTAAACCATATTCTTATATCTTGTGTAAAATTTAAACTTAGATCAATGGAGGCTAAGGCATTTTGTCCCGCTCACATTACAGGTTTTTTTAAAGCCCATTTAGAAGACTCCCAAAATGATTTAGAAAATTTAGGATCTATGGGTGCAGGTTTTTCGATTAAACAAGGTGTTACAACTAGAGTAAAAATTGATACAAAAAATAATCAGCAATCAAATTTTCATATTACAACTAAGGGATATCAATCAGATAAAACAGATGTATCAGAATATGTGCTAAATGAATTCTTAAAGCTTGGAGAATTTTCTGATAAATTTTTTGATATTGAACATGAAGTATTAATTCCAGTGGGATATGGTTTAGGTTCTAGTAGTGCTGTTGCTTTATCACTATCTTATGCATTGAATCAAGCTCTTAATACTAAATTAGATAAAACAAGAATTGGACAAATAGCACATAATGCAGAAGTAAATTGTAAAACAGGATTGGGTGATGTTTTAGCATCATATCATGGAGGTTTTGAAATTCGTGTTAAACCAGGAGCTCCTGGAATAGGTGCTGTTGAAAAAATAATTACTGATAAAATTGTAATTATGATGATATGTTTTTCTCCAATTTCTACAAATAAATTCATCAAAGAACGACTATCTCAAATTAATGGTCTTGGCGGAAAAATGGTAAACAAATTACTAGAATCAAAAAACTATGAACATTTTCAAGATATGTCTTTAGAATTTGCAAAATATGTAGATGTTATGACTCCAAGAATGCAAAAATTAGTTGATGAGTTATCTGAGAAGAATATCAAATGTGGAATTGCATTGTTTGGTGAAACAGTTTTTTCAATGATTCCTAAAGAAAAAGAAAATGATGTTTTAGAGATTTTACAGAAATATCCTGAGGGAACAATTATAAAATCAGAGTTAGATGATCAAGGAGCACGAGTACTTTTTAATTAATTGAAATCATATGTCTTTAATTCCAAAATCACATCCAAGAGCTAAATCATTATTTATTCGAGAGAAACTTGTAAAAGGATTTAATAATGGATTGGTTGCAAAAGAAGGATTACTTGCTCAAGGTAGAGGTGAAGCTTTTGATTATCTGTTAGGAGAAAAAACTGGAAAGCTTGCAAAAAATGCAATTAGGGTGGCAGCAGCACAACTTCTCGTAGCAGAAAGACCTGTCATCTCAATTAATGGAAATATTGCAGCATTATGTCCTAAAGAAATTGTAAAACTATCAAGGCAAATCAAGGCTAAACTTGAGGTAAATTTGTTTTATGCCAATAAAATGAGAAAACAGGCAATCATAAAGACCCTCAAAAAATCTGGCGCAAAAGAGATTTTGGGTTCAAATCTTACCACATCTACAAAATTACATGGAATAGATTCTGCAAGAAGAATAGTTGATAAAAATGGAATTTTTGCAGCAGATGTGGTTCTAGTACCATTAGAAGATGGAGATAGAACGATAGCACTAAGAAAAGCAGGAAAAATAGTAATAACGTTTGATCTTAATCCTCTTTCAAGAACCTCACAAACTGCAAATATTACAATTGTAGATAATGTAACACGCGCAATTGATTTACTAATAAATGAATCAAAGAAATTGTCTAAAAAAAATCGCAGTTCTCTTAAAAAAATAATTGATGACTTTGATAATAAAAAAAATCTTTCAGAAAATATACTTGAAATTAAAAAAAATCTAACAAGAGGTGCAAAGATTGCATAAATCAGTATTAGATATTTTAAAAATGAAAAAAGAAAAGAAAAAGATTTCAGTAATCACAAGTTATGATTACACCTTAGCATCATTGTGTGATAAAGCAGGTATTGATGTGCTTTTAGTTGGAGATAGTGGAGGAATGGTGATGCTTGGTTATGAAAATACAATTCCTGTAACAATGGATCAAATGTGTATGTTTACAGAAGCAGTTAGTAGAGCTAGAAAAAATGCATTATTAGTATCGGATTTACCATTTATGTCATATCAAGCTAGTATAGAAGATGCAATTAACAATTCAGGAAAACTAATCAAGGCAGGAGCTGATGCAGTAAAGCTTGAAGGTGGTTCAATTATGGCTGAAACAATTAATGCTATAGTTGATGTAGGAATTCCAGTAATGGGCCATATAGGATTACAACCACAAACAACAATACTTTCACAAGGATACAAAGTTCAAGGAAAAACAAAAGATACTGCAATGAAATTAATTGAAGATGCAAAGGAGCTTGAAGAAGCAGGAGTATTCAGTATTGTACTAGAAATGGTCAGTCATGAAGTTGCAGAAATAATTTCTCAAACAGTGAATGTACCAATTATTGGAATTGGTTCTGGTGTAGGATGCGATGGACAAGTCTTAGTTGTTCAAGATTTACTTGGAATGTATGATAAAATCAAACCCAAGTTTGCTAAAAGATACATGCATTTGTCTGAAGATATAGTGAAATCACTCAAAGATTACAAAAATGATGTTATTTCAGGCACATTTCCTGCAGAAGAAAACTGGTTTTCTATGGAGGAGGGAGAATTGAAAAAATTACGTGAGCAAATTGATAGTTAAGAAAAGAGATCACCCATCACTTGATATTGTTTCGTCAAAAGGTGTGGAGCTTACAGGCAAAAAGATAGTTCTTTGTGTTGCAGGCAGTGTTGCAGCATACAAAGCAATTGAATTAGCAAGATTATTGATGAGACATGGTGCTGATGTTACATGTGTTGCAAGCAATGCAGTTACAAAATTGATACAGCCAGATTATTTTAAATGGGCTACTGGAAATGAGGTCATAACAAAACTCACTGGTGAATTAGAACATATCAAATTAGTAGATTATAAACAATCAGATTTAGTAATTGTATATCCTGCAACAGCAAATACACTTGGAAAACTTGCAAATGGAATAGATGATACTCCAGTTTCAACAGTACTTACAGTAGGATTTGGTTCCAAGATTCCAATTCTAATGTGTTTGGCTATGCATGAATCAATGTATGATAATTTAGCAGTTAAAAAAAATATTGAATTTTTAAAAAATAAAATTCAATTTCTTAGCCCACAAATGGTTGAAAGAAAAGCAAAAGCTCCAGAACCAGAAGATGTTTTAGATGTTGTATTAAAAAAATTTGGATTCACATCAATATTAAAAAATAAAAAAGTGTTAATTACAGCAGGTCCTACTTTAGAATACATCGATCCAGTAAGAGTAATAACAAATCTTAGTTCCGGAAAAACTGGAGTTCTTTTAGCATCTGAATTGATTTCTGCAGGAGCCAAAGTTACTATTGTTTATGGACCAGGAAATGAAAAACCTCCAAATGGTGCTAAAATAATCAATGTAACAACAAGTAAAGAAATGTTTGATGCAACTAAAAATGAGCTAAAGAAAAAATTTGATGTTGTGATTATGGCTGCTGCTGCTTCAGATTATACACCAGAAAGTGTATCTAAATCTAAAATTAAAAGTGACAAAAAATCCCTAACAATTAGGCTCAAAAAGACACCAAAAATCATTGAACAAGTAAGAAAATTTCAAAAAAATGTGTTACTAGTTGGATTCAAAGCAGAATCAAACATTTCAAAAAGTACTTTAATCAAATTAGCTCAAAAAAAGATGAAAGATGTTGATGCAAACATTATGATTGCAAATGATATTGGAAGTAAATATCAAAAGAATCCTAATAACAATCAGATTTTAATTATAGATAATAAAAAAATTACATCATCAGGATGGAAGAGAAAAGAAAAGATTGTAAAATTAATTAGAAAAGAAATTGAAATGAAACTGAAATGAAAAACTCTGAGCTAAAAAAATTAACATCACAATATAATGAATTCAGAGCAAAAAAGAAAAGAAAACATGTTAATAGTTTTAAAATTGAAGAAATGTTAAAAGAAATCGAACATAGATATTTTCATGAAACAGGAAGAACATTAAAATCAGATTTAAAGGAATTTGCCTAAAGTTGTCAAATCTTGGGTCACTTGAGTACAAAAGAAAAAACATGATAATATGGAATGAGGTTGCACCGCGTTATCATAAAAGATGGGCAAGTATTAGTAAAGGACCATTCCAAAGTACTTCTAAATTGATAGAACTGGTAGACATTAACAAAGGAAATTCTGTATTAGATGTTGCATGTGGGACTGGTGTTGTCACAAAAGAAATTAGGAAAAAAGTAGGAAATTTAGGATATGTTGTGGGTGCTGATACTTCTAGTAGAGCAATTGAAATTGCAAAAAAATGGAATGATAAAAAATCAAATTTAGATTTTCTAAATATTGATGCAGAAAATTTTAGCTTTTCAAAAAAATTTGATATTATTACATGCCAATATGCATTGTTTTTCTTTCCCAATGCTAACAAAGCACTAAAAAATATGAAAAATAGCCTCAAAAAATCAGGTAAAATTGGAATTTCAGTTCATGGTAGTAGAGAAAAAGTTCCATTTTTTAGCAATATTTTGGATTCAGTAATTAAATTTATTCCTGATTATGTACCACCTGGTTCTCCAAATCTTGATAGATTTGGGACAAAATCTGCATTAAAAGCAGAAATTAGCAAGGCGGGATTCTCAAAAATTTCGGTTAAAGAATTAATTTTTTATTATAGTCCTGGAAAATTTGAGAATTATTGGAAAAATTATATCAAATACATAGCAAAGCCACTAAAAGAAAAATTAAATGAATTAGAATATTCAAAAAGAAAAGAATTGAAAAAAGTTGTAAAAGATAAAACATCTCAATATACAAAGAAAAACGGAGAGATTCTATTTCCTTGGCAAGTTTTAATTTTGACTGCAAAATACTAGGATTCAGGAAATAAGAATGGTAAAAGAAAACAAGAAAAAAGAGGGAAAGCCAAAAAAGAATGATTTTAAAGCATTCCTTAAGAAAAGAGCACCGATCTATCTTGCTTTGATCGCAATGCTTGTAGTATTTGTAATTCCTGAATTAACGAAAGGAGATCTTGAAAGTAGTTTTCCAGAACTTACATCTGAAGAAAAACAGGTTCTGGATATTTTGATGGATTATAACGGACCAAATGGTTCTGGGTTAACTGTGATGGAAGCAATAACAAATAAAATTAGTGAAGAGTATCCTGATGAGAAAATTTTTGATCATAAAAAAACTATAGTTGAATTAACTATATCAAAATTACATGCCGAAGAATACAACATAGTATTAAATTTCAAATCATATAAAGGTGAATTAAATTATAATTGGAATGTGGAAAAAAGTTTAGGAAAAATTACATCAAATAATCAGGACTCAAAATACATTATTGATCTAGTAGATTTTTATGATTAGGCTCAAACTTGGACTAAATCTTTAGTAAATTTATGCATTACAACAGGTTTCTCTTTTACTATCAATGAATCTTCAATACGAATTCCAAATTTATTTTCAATGTATATTCCTGGTTCAACAGTAATTGCCATATTCTTTTGTAATTTTGTTTCACTTCTGTAAGAAATAGTTGGAAGTTCATGTACTTCTAATCCAATACCATGACCAGTAGAATGAATAAAGTATTTTCCGTAATTTTTTTCTTCAATGTATTTTCTACAAGCAAAATCTATATCTTTACAATGTACATTAGGTTTTACAGCTTTTAATCCAAGTTTTTGTGATTCTTTAACAATTTCATATGTTTCATTTGCTTGTTGTGAAATTTTTCCAAGTGCAAATGTTCTAGTTGCATCAGAGACATATCCTTTGTATCGTAGTGTAAGATCAGTTACAACTAAATCACCTTTTTTGAATTTTCTTTGTGTGACTTGTGCATGAGGAAGTGCACCGTTTGGACCTCCAGCAATTATCAAAGGATTAAGAGTAGATTTGTAACCAGTGTCAAACATTTCTTGCTCCATTGCATATGTCATCAAAATTGTTTGTAATTTAGATTCTTTTTGGCCTACTTTCATTTTTTTCGAGCAAATATTGAACATTTCATCTATTATTTTAGATGCTTTTTTGAGAATTTGGATTTCTTTTTCATCTTTAATTATACGTGAATTATAAAATGGTTCTGTTGATGATTTAATTTTTGGAATTGATTTTTTCAGGGACATCATTACAGAATAATTTTGACAGTCAGTACAAACCTGATTTTTTTTGATTTTTTGAATTAATGAGGAAATCAAACCAGTTCCACGTTCTGCTGTAACCACATCACAATCTTCGGATTCTTCTCGTGCCCTGCATATTTCTAACTCTGGAGCAATAATGGTAGTTTTACCGTTTTTTTCTAGCAATCCAATTGCTTCACCCCAAAATCCAGTCATGTAAAACAAATTTTCAGGCTCAAATGTTACTAATGTATCACAGTTGATCTTTTGAGCAAATTTTAGAAGATTTTTTCTTCTTTGTTTCATACAAAAATTATGTGCCCATTCTCAATTTATGTATGATGTAAAGTTTGTATATGGAAAATTAAATTTGATTACCGTGACAGAAGAAAAAGAAAAGAAAAAAGTTGTTGCTTTACTTTCAGGAGGTTTAGATAGTCAACTTGCGGTACGTATGATGCAAGAACAAGGTTTTGATGTTTCAGCCGTTGCAATAAAAACTCCATTTTGTGATTTTGACTGTGGAAGAGGATGCGGATTTGAAATTAGAGAAAGAGCTGATGATCTAAATGTTAATTTAAAAACTGTTTATCTTGGTAATGAATACATTGAGATGCTAAAGCATCCAAAACATGGAATTGGTGCTGGATTTAATCCGTGTGTTGATTGTAGGACTATGATGTTTGATGCTGCAAAAAAACACATGGAAGAAATTGGTGCGGAGTTTATTATATCAGGTGAAGTATTAGGACAACGTCCAATGAGTCAGCATGCACCTGCATTAAGAATTATTGAAAAAGAATCAGGCCTAGTTGGAAAAATTGTAAGACCATTATCAGCTGGATTACTTCCAGAGACAGATCCTGAAAAAGAAGGATTGATCAAAAGAGAAAATCTTGGAATGATTAAAGGTAGAACAAGACGAAATCAATTAGATATGGCAAAGAAATATGGAATTGAAAATCCACCCAATGCAGGTGGTGGTTGTCTGTTAACAGAACCACAGTTTGGAATTAAAGCAAAAGATTTGTTTGAGCATGTTGAAACTCCAACAATTAATGATATTGATCTGTTAAAAATTGGAAGACATTTCAGATTAGATGAAGAAACAAAATTTGTTGTTGGAAGAAATAAAGATGAAAATGAAATGATCAAAGCAATTGCATTACCTGGAGATATTTTGCTTGAAGCTAGAGATCATCTAGGACCAATTTCAATTTTACGTGGTAAGAATTCAAAATCTCATGTAGAATTTGCCGCGTCTGTAACACTGAGATATTCAGATGCACCAATAAATCAAGATTGGGTTGTTACAGTAAAAAATGATAACTCGATTGAAGAGATTAGTTCACAGTGTGCAGAAGAACAAGATTACATTAAATTTAGAATGTAGGCGTGAATTTTTTAAAAATTAGTTATAACTAAAGAAGAGTTTTTGAAGGAGTAGATCGCATTTTCAATAAGAATGCAAAAACAAGAAAGCCCCACATATCTAAAGGCTATAACGATTAGAGACATTAGTGATGTTCATTCCATTAAAGAAGACATCAAAAAAGAGATGATTCTGATTTTAAGAGTTACACCATTAGCCCAGAAAGATGTGGAGCAATTAAGAAAAGTTGTTGAAGAATTGTATTCTATTGCAAAATCTGCTGATGCAGATATTGCAAGGTTAGGTGAAGAAAGAATTATTGTTGCTCCATCTAACATAAAAATTTGGAAGCCAGAATACGATCTAAAATAATTTAATTGCTTCTTGAATTTGAGGATAATGAGCAGGCACTCTGTACATTCGCCTAATATTCATTGCAAGATTTTCTGATTTTTTGCGTTCTCCGTGATTAACTAGTACTCTTCGAAGTTTCGGTCTTAATCTTTGTACAAATGACATTAATTGATTATAGTCACTGTGACCACTGAATCCATCTAGTTTTTCAACACCACAATTGATTGTAACAACTTCAACTTTCCCTTCTTTTCCTAACATAGTTGCTTGTTTAGAACCATCAAGAACTCTTCTTCCTAAAGTTCCATTAACTTGATAGGAAACAAATAACACTTTGTTTTTTTTGTCAGGAGCAATATTTTTGAAGTACTCTAAAACAGGTCCGCCTTCTAGCATTCCTGATGTTGCCAAGATAATGCATGGAGAATTTTCTCTCATTGGTTCTTCTCTAGCGTCGCCGTGCTCAATATTAGTGAAATATTCTGAATCAAATGGATTGTCATCAGTCTCCAAGATTTTTTGTTTTAGTTCTCTTGCAAGATATTCAGGATATGATTCATGGATTGCAGATGCCTCAGATATCATTCCTTCTGTAAATACTGGAGCTTCAATCATTTCTCCTGATTTCATATAGTGATCAATTACCATCATAATTTCTTGTGCACGTCCTACTGCTGGAATTGGAATCAAAACTTTACCTCCATCTGCCAAAGTATTATTAACTGCATTAATGAAAGCAGATTCTACTTCTTGTCTTGTTGGTTGAATGTCTTCTTTTAGTCCGTATGTACTTTCTATCAACAGGGTTTCTACTCTAGGGAAATTCCAACTTGCTGCTTCAAACAAAATACTTTTTCCAAATTTAATATCTCCTGAATAAACAAAGTTATGATCACCATTTCCAATATGAAAATGACATAATGCAGAACCAAGTATATGACCTGCATTTGCAAGAACCAATTTGATATCAGGAGAAATATCAGTTACAGTTCCATAAGGTAATGTTATAGTCTGTCTCATGATTTGTTTTACATCTCTTTCAGAATAAATTGGAGTTCTACCTTGAGCAGCAGCTACTTTGATAGCATCTAATTGAATTAGATTCATCATAGGAAGGGTAGGTTCAGTACAATAGATTGGACCTTTGTAGCCATATTTGCACAAAGCTGGTAAAAATCCAGTATGATCCAAGTGTGCATGTCCAATAACTATTGCATCAAGTTCATCAAGTGTGATATTTAGAGAATCTAACCTAGGATATGCATCCATTGGAGAGCGAGCGCCAGGATTTATTCCACAGTCGATTAAGATCTTGCTTTCAGGGGTAGATAGTAATAATGAAGATCTTCCAACTTGACCAAAGCCACCAAGGGTATAAAGAGAAACTTCAGTTCTTTGGGATAATCTGGGTCGAAAAATTTCATCGCCAACTTGTTTGAGTTGTTTACTTCTCTCAGCAGAGGATTGTTTGAGTGTTGCATTGATTGTTTGAATTGTTCGTGAAGGTATGGTGGTTGCTTTTCTAATACGTAATTTCCAGCCCATTTTTTCGGTAACTTCCACATGATTGAACTCTTTTGCATTTCTTTGTAGCAACCAAGGTCTTTTTGCTTCAACTGAGACTTCGCCAGTAGCAGTATCAAATATAGTTCCTTGTAGTTTTGCTTCTTCTGGAACACATTCTGCAATTATTCGTCTAGCTTCATCTTCAGGTTTTCTTATTGATTCATCAGTTCTTACAACAATTCTTTTTTTAATAATATTTACAAGGTTTGAAATTGTTTCATTGTTTTCCATAAGATACCGAGGAGAGTTTGTATAAAGAGCAATTCTTGGTCCTTCATATTCTATTTTTGTAATACTTGCCTCTTTTGGTATACTTTGCAGTATGGTTGCCATTATATTCTGGCTACTAGGAGGTAATTCTTTTTGTTGTTGTTTTCTTTGCATTAAATCACTAAAGTTTGATAACTGCTTTCTTTTGCTCATCTGTCAAAAGACGGAATCCATCTTTATCCATTATTGCGATGTTAATTCCATCGCCTGTTCCAATATTTCTAACAATTGCGGCTTTAACAGCTCGTAGAGCTATTTTTTTTGCTTCTTCAACTGTAAGATCTTCTCTATATTCTTCTTCAAGTAAACCATAAGCTACTGGTGAGCCGCTACCTGTTGTAACATATGATTTTTCTTCAACTGAACCAAACATATCAATATTAAATAAAGCAGGACCATTTGCATCATAACCACCAACTAAGATATCAGCCATGAATGGATAGCCTCGATTTTGATGGAATATCAATGAGCAAAGTCTTGAAAGTGAATGAATAGAAATTGAACCTTGTTTTTCAACTCTATGTAGATTTGCATGATAACGTAAAATATCAACAATGTTTTGGGCGTCTGCAACACCTCCAGCTAAAGTCAATCCTGCATGTAAATCAATTTTCTGGATTTTCATTGTGTTATTATTTGCAATAAAATAGCCTGCACTGGCTCTCATATCAGCACATAATACAACACCATCTTTAGCCTTGATACCTACAGTGGTAGTCCCGTGCAGAATTTTTTCTTCAACATTGTTAGACAAAAATACACCTTTTAAGATAAAGTGAATGGCATCTCACCCTTTTAAATAACTTTTTGATCACTTGAAATTGTAAATAATGACAAAAAATCAGGATCGCATGCAATCACATACTATGGAATTACCAAGACAGATTGTTGTAGGCGAAAAAAATATCTCTGAATTTGGTGATTTTCTCTATAATCTAACTAAACCAAAAAAAGTATCTCTCATATCAGGATTTCATGTAAAAAAAATTCTTCAAGAAAAAATTGAAAAATCACTTAAATCAAAAAAAATTCAGTTCGTTTGGCATTTATCAAAAGACAATCAAATTGCTAGTCTAAATAAAATTGAAAAAGACGTCAAAAAAGATCATAGTGATATTGTAGCAGGAATAGGAGGAGGTCGTTCTGTAGATGCTGCCAAATTAGTTTCATTTAATTTAGATATTCCATTTGTTAGTGTACCAACTGCAGCATCACATGATGGAATGGCAAGTCCATTTGTTTCAGTGAAAACAGACAAGCCACATTCGATTGTTGCAAGCGCTCCGTTAGGAGTTTTTGTAGATATTGATATTATAAAAAAAGCACCTACCAAATTGCTTTCAAGTGGATGTGGTGATTTAATTGCAAACATTATTGCAGTAAAGGACTGGCAATTAGGTCACGAAAAGACTGGTGAGTATTATGGTAGATATTCTGCAGACTTGGCACTAATGAGTGCAAACATAATGATAGAAAATTCAAGAAAATATGCCAAAGAAGGACTTGATGCAAGAGTTATTGTAGAAGCTCTCATTAGTGCAGGAGTTGCATCATGTATAGCAGGTAGCAGCAGACCATGTTCTGGTGCAGAGCATCTTTTTTCTCATGCATTAGATAAGATTGCACCAGGAAAAGGATTGCATGGTGAAAAGTGTGGATTAGGTTCTATTATGATTGCAAAACTTCAAGGTCAAAATTGGAAAAAAATTGTAAAGACTCTCAAAGACCTTGGAGCTCCAACAACTGCAAAACAAATTGGCTTGAAAGATGAGCAAATCATAGATGCTCTTGTAATTGCTCAAGACTTGAGACCTGAAAGATACACAATTCTAAAAGAGATAGAAATGACAGAAAGAAAAGCAATGGATCTTGCAAAGAGTACTAAAGTAATTTAAGAGGTTTTTTGTTCAGGGGCTTTTTCTGTTTTTTCAGAAGTTTTTTCTACTTTCTTTTCCTGAGTTTGTTTATTCACATGTGTTTCAATGAAATTCACTTTTTCCAATGTTGGAACAAACTTGAAAATATCTAATTGAATGAAATGTTTCATAATTTGTAGGCCATCAGCACGAAAAATTTCTTCAGGAATTGTGATACTTGCTTCTTTATCCTTCAAATCAAATGAAATTTTTGTATCTTCTACAGGCAGTCGGTTTTTTAGAATTCCATCAATTTTGTCATTTGGAGAGTCAAGAGATTTAATTACATTTACATCAAATAAGATAGTTTTTCCAGCATATCGGTGGTTGTAGTCTATTTGAACTCTACCAGAACCGATAAAACGAATAATTCCTCTCTTATTATCAACTTCAATTGTATCACCAACAGAAACTTTCTCTGCATCCTCACCCAGTTTTCGAAGTGGAATCATTCTGACTTTACCAGAATCTCTTTCACCAAAACCTTTGTCGGGTGTTACTTCAACTGTGAGTTTATCTCCAGCGGAAGTTTTTGCTAGTGCTTCATCCAATCCTTTTAGAACAGGGTAGCTCACTTCTCCAATTGAAACTAATTTTGGTTGATATTTTACATTTTGTTCATGGATAGAATGTTTTTTTGCATCTCCTTCAATAGTAGTATCAAAAATCTCATCAGTATCTTTTACCTTTGCAGTATAATCTACGAGAATTAATGAACCTTTATTGAAAGTCAATGTGATCGGTCTCGAATTTCCTTATATTAAGTTAACATGATTTAGAGAGCTTTTAGTTTTTCTTCTGCAGTTTTTAGTCCTGCTTGAACATCGGTATCATATCCCATCATTGCTAATGTAGATGAAATTCCAGAAATTGCTCTCATTACATGATAACCGTTAACTTCTCCCATACATCCCACTCTGAATACTTTACCTTTTAGATTTCCAAATCCACCTGCTACTAAAATTCTGAATTTTTTGGCTAGTGTGTCACGGAAAATTTTATCTTCTAATCCATCAAGATAGTTTAATGCAATAACTACTGTGGAACGTGAGTTTTCATCTGCAAATGGTGTTAATCCAATTGCTGACAATCCAGAGTATAATGCATCTGAACAAACTCTATGACGTTGAATTCTTTTTTCCATTCCTTCTTCTAAAATTATTCTCATTGCCTCTCTGTATGCATAAAGAATTGGTAATGCAGGAGTAAATGGGGTATGCTTTGCTTCATCATAATATTTGAAGTATCTTGGTAAATTGAAATACATTGTATTTGGAGGATTAGCTTCCATGTATTTTCTAGTTCTTTGATTAATACAAATTGGAGATATTCCTGGAGGACATGCAAATGCTTTTTGTGCACCAGTCATTGCAATATCAATTCCCCATTTATCCATGTGGAGTTCTTCTCCTCCAACAATAGAAACACCATCTAAAACATAGTAGGAATCATTTCTAGATGTGAGATCTTTAATTTTATCAAGATAGTTGAGCATGGTTCCAGTTGAAGTTTCATTCCAAACACAATAGAATGCTTTTATGTCTTTATTATTATCAAATGCTTCTTTGATTTGATCATAGGTAGCATTTATGCCAGGTTCAGTTTTCACTCTAATTGTTTCCCCACCTGCCCATTCAATTTGCTGAGCCAATCTAGAACTAAATTCCCCATTTACTGGGATGATAACTTTATCACCTTTCTTAATCAAATTAACAACGGAGCATTCAGTTGCACCAGTACCAGAAGCAGAAAGACAAACTGCATCTCCTTCGGTTTCAAAAATTTTCTTTGTGTTATTTACACATTCTTCATAAAGTTCTACAAAATCATCGCTTCTGTGATTAATTGATGGTGTAAACATTGCTCTAGTTACACGTTCAGGAACATTTGTTGGTCCTGGTAACATTACTAAATATTCCAATTATTATCTCCGAATGGGGTTTTGTTGGGTGTTATTTATAATTAAAGAATTTTTAATCGATCTTTTACATGATGATTTTCTAAAAAAATTCTAGTTCCTTCAGGAACAAGATGTTCCCATTTTTGATCGCTAATTATAAGATCTCGAATATTAGTTCCAGACAACTCATCTCTTTTCAAAAATGGAATAGAAATAACTTGAACAGTCCTTTTAGAATACAGATGTTTTGTTAATTCATCATTTGAGAAAACTATATCAAATTTTGGGACAATAGTATCTATTTTTTCAATCCATTTTACATGATTATCCAAATCAGGAATAAAATAAATTGCAATTCTGTTTTTCATTGAATCATCAATTGAAGATAGAATCATTTCTTTTCGCTCTTTAGCAGAAAAAGGATTATTTTTTTCTTGAGGTTTGTTGGAACTTCCCAAACCTACCCATAAGTTATTCACTTTAGATAATGCAAAGCACAATGCCTCAAGATGACCCAAGTGAAAAGGTTGGAATCTTCCTATTAACAATCCATTCATATAATAATATAGAAAATTTCTTTGTAAAAAAAGTATCATAAAGAGCAGTTATTGAAAAAAATTGTGGAATTTCTAAAAATTAACGGTGGACATGGTGAAGGAGGAGGTCAGATCATTCGTTCAGCAATTACACTTGCATGTATTACAAAACAACCAATTCATTTAGAAAATATAAGAAAGAATAGAAAAGTTCCAGGATTAAGACCGCAACACCTAACAGCTGTAACAATCCTTCAGAAAATTTCAAATGCCAAAGTAATTGGGGCAGAAATAGGCTCAACTGATTTGAAATTCATTCCAGGTAATATTGAAAGTTTGGAATTAAGTGAAGATATTAGAACTGCTGGTAGCATTTCATTAATTTTACAAGTTATAATTCCTGTAGTTGCAATTTCTCAAAAAAAACTAAATTTAATAATTAAAGGTGGAACAGATGTTCTTTGGAGTCCTTGTATCGATTATACACAACATGTACTAAGAAAAGCATATTCTAGAATGGGAATAGAATTTTCTCTTGAATTAATAAAACGTGGTTATTATCCAAAGGGAGATGGAAAAGTGAAATTGCAAGTATTTCCTTCTCGTTTAAAATCAATATTATTTTTAAAAAGGAAAACAAGTGATGTAAAATTAATTTGTACATTTTCAAAAATTTCAACTGAAAAAATTAAAAGTGAAATTGAACGAATTAAAAAGAAATTAACTTATGAGAATTTTAATGTTGAAATAGAAATTAAAAATCAAGAAGGAATTGACTCTGGAGCATCATTATTAATTTACAGTATTGATGAAAATTCTATTATTGGAGTTGATTCTTTATTTAATAAAAAAACACAAAGTTTTAATTTAGATTTTGATAAATTCGTTAATAATTCACAAGGTGTAGATGAGAATTTAGCAGATATGCTTGTAGTTCCTGCAAGTTTATGTCCTGGAAAAACAACATTTTTGGTAAAAAATATTACAAAACATTTGGAGACAAATTTGTTTGTAACATCAAAAATTACAGGTTGTAAGTATGGAATTGGAAAGTTAACTGATGGATTTGAAGTAATAATTGAGGGAATTTCAAACTCCAGCATCAAGTAAAGATGCAAAAAATAAAATTGCAATGGATAAAACTACTGTAATTTCTCCCAGAATAATGATTTTTTTTCTTAATTTTTGAATTTGAGGTTCTGGCATTTGGTTTGACATTATTTTTTCTTCAATGTCTTTACGAATTACTCTTACGTGTATAGCATATGTAATTATTAATGTAATAACAAGAATAATTTTGATAATAAGAAATGTTCCATAGCTTGTTGCAACAAGTAGTTCAGGTTTACTAAGTAACATATGTGAACTGTACAATCCCGTAGCCATCAAAATAATTAATGATGGAACAGCAATTTTGTTAAATCGTCTTCCAACACGAATCATAATTTGCATTCTTTCTTCAATTGAATTAGTCATGGTTTTGAGAAGTGGAGAAAATACAATTCCAATGAAAAGTGAACCACCCACCCATATTGCAGCTGAAACAAGATGAATCCATGTAAGAAGTGCTTGTTCTAGTGCAGTCATAGATAATGATATTTCAGATTAAATATTATGTATTTACATCTTGATAACGTTTTTTAGTTATACATAATCTGATACATTGAAATGGCTCTTCAAAGTAAAATGACAGTTTATGCAGCAGTTGCTGGTGTTTTAGCATTAATGGGAGGAATTGTTTACTATGCTAGTCTTGATAATGTAGATCTTAATCAAGTTGAGATAGAATTAACAAATGTAGAATTTAGAGATGTAAGTTCAATAAACAATCAAGCAAAATTTGATGTAACTTTTCTTGTAAAAAATCCAAGTGATAAAACATTTACAGTTTCAGTAATAGAATACAAGCTTTATGGAGATGAGACATTATTAGGTTCAGGAATCTATTCAACAGCAGATATTGCATTGCCTGGAAGGGCTTTGTTTAGTGCAGGTGCTGAAATTCCTTTAAAAAATACATTTGTTCTCAGTAAAGGCGATGTTGAATCAGAAATTTATGAAGCAATGATAGATAATAAAATTACTAGTTTTAGTGCTGAGGGAAATATTACCACCCAATCTTCATGGAGTGAAGCACAAAAAGAATTCAAAACGGGTTATTAAAAGTGGGCCGAGTGAGATTCGAACTCACGATCACCGCCGTGTCGAGGCGGTATCCTAACCAGCTAGACTACCGGCCCATTGAAGTACAAAACTAGAGATTGACATTATTAACGTTTAACAAAAGAAGAATGACGGAGAAATGTATTGACAGATGATTTTACTAAAGAAGAAAAACGAGGTTTCTATAAGGCAATTTATTCAAGAAGAGACGTTAGATCTCATTTTACCTCAAAACCCATAGAGGATAAGATTTTATCAAAAATTCTTCATGCTGCACATCATGCTCCATCAGTAGGATTTTCACAACCATGGAATTTTATTTTAATTAAAGATGTTCAAACAAAAAAGAAGATAAAGGAATCTTTTCTAGAAGAAAACAAACGCTCTTCACAATTAATTGAAGAGCCAAAAAGATCAAAGTATCTTTCATTCAAATTAGAAGGAATTTCAGAATCTCCAGTAAATTTGTGTGTAACATATGATCCTACAAAATTTGGTCCATTTGTAATTGGCAGATCAAGTATTCCTGAAGCAGGTCTTTATAGTGTGTGTTGTGCAATCCAAAATTTATGGTTATCAGCAAGAACTGAAGGTGTAGGTCTTGGATGGGTAAGTATACTATCAAATGAAACTCTAAAAGAAGTTCTAGAATTACCTGAACATGTAATTCCTGTTGCATACTTATGTTTAGGATATGTCGATGATTTTGCAGAAAAGCCAGATCTTGAAACTGCAGGCTGGTTACCAAGACTTGAATTGAAAGATGTTGTGTATTTTGAAAAGTGGAATTATAAAGAAAATAAAGATTGGATGAACATTCAGAAAATGATCAAAGATAATTTTGATTACGCTTAAATAATTAAGAGTATTTTTTTTGCTGGGCTTGTAGCGCAGAGTCATTTTGACGCGCAACATGGATAGCGCAGTAGCCTCCTAAGTTACAGGTCGAGGGATCGAAGCCCTCCAAGCCCGTTTAATTTTAAAATTTTATGGAAACTTAAATACAAAAACAAATTGCTTGATACATGAAAGTTGTAGTGATTTCTGGCAGTCCAAGAAAAAATGCTAATACCCAAATTATTATGAAATATGTTTACAATTATACAAAATCAAAAAATCAAGATACAAAATTAATTAATCTATCAGAAGGTCAAATTGAATGTTATAGAGGACCTGATGAAGAGTATAATGAATCTACAAAGACTGCGGCAGATGACATAATGGATGCAGATGTATGGTTGATTGGTTCACCAATTTATAATTCATTTTTTAGTTCATCATTAAAAAATTTGTTTGAGTACATCAATTATAAAAAAACTGCTGGAAAGGTTGCAGGAATGGCAATTTTGGCTTCTGGAAATATGGGTTTTGTTAATGTCCAGATATTAATTACTCAGTTGTTATCATATTTTCGAGTAATAACAAATCCAAAGGCTGTATTTTTGACCACAGAATCTGTTAAGGAAAACACCGTGTCAGATGTTGATGCACAAAATAGACTAAAAGAAATGGTAGATGAAACTTTAGAGATAGCCTCTAAATTAAGTTAAGATTAGATTTTAGAAATAATTTTAAGATTTTCTAAAAAAGAACAATTATCAAAATTATTTTAATTTTATTTTAGAATTTTGAATTTATACATCTAATTACTATTATTTTCTAGAGTTTTATGAGAATCAGTTTTCAAAGATGTTTAGAATTACAAATTAAAGATTATCAAAAATCTGAATTATGAAAAGAATGAGAAATGAAAAAAATTCCTTTTACTAATCCCTTTAGAAAATATTTTTGATAAATTGATATGAATTAGATTTTTTAATTCTAGAATTATTGATAATATATTTAGTGATATCCAGTTGATTTTACAAGTTTGATTTTATTTAAAATCTATGATCTGACAAACTAGAAACAACAAAAATTGTAAAAATAGACTTTAGAATTATAGAATAATTCGGAATTAAGATTAAAAATATAATTAATTTGTATTGAAATTGTAAGAATCAAATATTAACATAAATAGATATTATTTATTGAGTTTGAAAAAAGATCCTACTGAATTATGTTCTTGTAAATGTCATTATGGGGGAGCAGTTAGTTGTCCTAGTTGTAAGGAGAATCATGGTGTAGAGTGTTGTCATTGCAAGAATTAGAACTGATTGTTTTATTTTCTTTTAGAGGCTAACATTTTCAGGTTAGCTAATTCTGTTTTTAATGATTCAATTTGAACAAGTGTTTGCAAATTAGAAATTTCTTGGTTCAATCTCTCAATTTCACCATCTTTTAGTTTTACAGATTCTTTGAGATTGTAAAGTTCTGCAGATAATTCAGATTGAACTTGTTTTATTTCTGAAAGACCAATTTGATTACTACTAGTTGTTGTTTGAATGGTTTGTATATTATTCAAGCTTTTTTTTTCGGTTTGAGCATGAGATGATGCATGTTTGTGCATATAGTCAGTACTTTTTTGTGAAATCCAACAAGTGAATGTCAAAAACCATGTAATGGGAACGGCCATGATGAATACAAATTCTAGAATTGGTGCAAAGTCAACAAAGTATGGCCATAGTCCAGTAAGAACCGCAGCAAAAATACCTGTTACGATAGTGGCCAAATGGTTACCCAAATATCCCATGATAATTTAAAAAATTCATTATTTATAATAGTAATGCTGAATACCGCAAAATGTATAATAAAGAAAAAGGAGCCGAATTTATTCGTCTTCTTCAGAGGCTGTTGCTGCTTTAGGCATATCAGATTGTAAGATTTGGATTTTTTGCAATAGTTCAGTTCTCAGATCTCTTGCAACTCTTCTTACAGTTGGTCTTGGAACACCCAGTTCATCAACCACTTTGGTATAGATATCCTGTTTGTCCGTTACCCCTTTGTCAAGATAAGAATTAATCGCTTCTTTAATTATCGTGCTTTGATTTGTACGATTCAACAGATTCTAAACTTTAATTGTTCTATATAAGACTATAACTTTTAGAATTCTAAAAAGTAACATATAACAAATTTAGGTTTTTAATTTTTGAAAAAATAATAATTCTTAGTCAACAGCAAAAAAATTCATCAACGAAAAATATACTAATAGATATGAATTTTTCAACATAATTAAAATATCAAATAGAATTTTTAAATTAAATTTCACAAAAGACTCTTATGATAAGACAACAAAATAATTCTATTGAGTGCAGTAAATATTAAAACCAATTTTGGAAATATCGCATTTAAACTTCTGCCTGAATTAGCATCTGAAACAGTTAGAAATTTTGAAAAATTGGCTAAGGATGGATTCTATGACGGTACTCTTTTTCACAGAGTCATTCCTGGATTCATGATTCAAGGAGGAGATCCAAATACAAAAACAGATAACAAAGGATCATGGGGAATGGGGGGACCTGGATATAATATCAAGGCTGAATTTAATTCAAGATCTCATTTACGAGGGATAGTTTCTATGGCTAGATCACAAGATTCTGATAGTGCAGGTTCTCAATTTTTCATAGTTACTACTGATAGTGCATTCTTAGATAGACAATATACTGTATTTGGGGAAGTAACAGAAGGTATGGATGTTGCAGATAAAATTGTAAATCTTCAAAGAGATGGTAATGATTGTCCATTGGAAAAAGCTCAAATGCTTCATGTAACTGTGGAATAAATGAATTGCAAGATTTATGGATTTTTAGTAATTATTCTAATAATTTTCATTATTCCTACAGTTGACGCTCAGGTTTCATTTGGTGAAAAAGCTGAACAAAAATCTGTTGAAATAGTCATTAATTCAGTGGGGGATGTTCATGTGAAACATGTTGTCAGTCCAGCAAATTTGCCAAAACAAATTGAGTTAATTTATGGAACTGTCTCAAATATCACAGTCACAGATGAACAAGGAGAAGAAAAACAATTCTCAGTAATTGAAGACAATACAGGATTACTAATTTTTCCTTCTGATGACAATTCCATTGTAGAATATGATCTCGAATATGTGATTACTCAAAAAGATAATGTATGGACATGGAATTTTAGGTATCTTGAAACGACTTCTTTTATTTTACCTGAAGAAGCTGATTTGATCTTTGCTAATGAAAGACTAGTGTACTTAAATGGAAAAAAAGGAATAGCATGCCATGGATGTCAAATGGTTTTAGAATATTCGCTTAATGAACCAAAAATTTATCAAAACATAAAATGGGAAGATAAAGAATTTCTAGTTGAAATTAGAAGTCATTCAAATATTGATGAATTTACATTTAAACAACCAACAAAAAGTATCACATTTGATGCTTCTGAAAAAAACAGATTTGTTACAATAATAATTCCATTAGAATTGTTATGGGGACCATATGCGGTATTTCTTGATGATGAAAAAATTTACTTTTATGAATACATCAATAATGGAACTCATGTATGGCTTAACATTAGACCAGAAACTACTGGTGAAGTTACAATTATTGGAACTACTGTAGTTCCTGAATTTTCAATAATAGCACCATTAGCAATTGGGTTTTTGGTAATTATTATTGCTCCATTAATTAGGAAAGTTAATCTCCACTAGAGCCACATGAGCAAAAACCATATTCATCAATTCTAACCTCACAAAGAGGGCATTTTTCACCATAAACTACTTCCCATGGCTCTTTTCCAAAAAGCTTGAAATGATCATCAATTTCTATAGGAATTTCTCTTTTCTTTTCCAATGATTTGTATAGGTATTACATCTATACATGAATATCGGACATAAATCATGAAAATTGAATGTGGCTGTCATTGCATAAATTGTAAGAGTACAGATCTTGAATCTAATAGAATAGGAGAACTTGAGAAGGGTGCATATTTTGATATGCATCACACATGTAATCAATGTAATACACATTTTGATCACTTAGATGGTGAAACTTTTTCTAATTGTGAAAAATGTAATTTTGCTAGTTAGTAACTAATACTTCTTCAACAAAATAATGAGTCCTATTTTCATAGGAATTTTTCATAATTTTTTTATTTGATGCCATCTTGGCCAAAGCCATTGAAACATCCAATGGACTTGCAGACCAACCATATTCTCTAAGCTGTTGAACAGTTTCAGTTACTGTTCTTGGTGAATCAAAAAATCTGCTTGTTTCTAAAATTCTTAATTTTGATTTAATTTGATCAGATGCAATGTATTTTGGTTCGTCAAATTCTGGTTCGTTTACTTCAGCATTGTCTAAATATTCTAAACCATATTGAGTTATTTGTTCAGTTTCAGATGGTTTCTGGACAGATTCTGTTTCATAGACAATTTTTGCCTGGTTTTCTGGTAAATGATTTGAAATACTATCAATAATTTCACCTAATGTTTGATTGTCAACATAGAAATCTCTAGAATCAACTTCAATCTCATTCTCACCCAGTTTTACTTTAATTCTAGCCAACAAAAAATAATCGTTTAATTTTGATTTATTCTGTTAGCTCTAAGGAGCTTAAAGATTAAATCAAAACTTTTACACAATTTATTGGTATTTTTTCCCTTTTAAGTTAAAATATAATTTTGCTACTATTAGTCATGAAATCATCCAAAAAAAGTGGTCTGATTATTCTATTTGTATTAGGCATGAGTATTTTTGGATATTCACAGTATGCTTCGGTATCACAAATAGGAGTGAGTGTTGTTCTGAGTGAATTATTACATGAAAATGATGAGAGTTCAAACTACAATATAGAATTACGATTTGAGAATCCTTCATTATTAATTATGACTGCAGGTGAGACAGAATTCTTTGTGATTTCAAATGATAAAATGATTGGTAAAGGAAAGTTAGAACCTTTCACATTGTATCCATTAGATAGTAGTTATGTAAAAGGTACATTTCATACAGATTCTAATGATAATGCAGGATCTCAATCAGTAAAAATTACTGGTATAATAAAATATGATTTGTTGATTACATCTATTGATGTTCCATTTGTATACTACCCAACAGAAGAACAGACAAGAGAATTTATACATCAAAATTAATGTCTTTGTAAATGCTTACTGTTTTTGGTTCTACAGCATTAGATACAATTAGAACTCCAAAAAAAACAATTAAGAATGTTTTAGGAGGAGGAGCAACTTTTGCTGCAATCTCAGCAAGTAATTTTGTGAATACGGGACTAATTGCAGTAGTTGGCAAAGATTTTCCAGAACAGCATTATAAGATTTTATCAAAACATTTGGATTTGCAAGGATTAACAATCAAAGAGGGTAAAACATTTCATTATGATGGTAGTTATGATGATACGCTAAGTACTCGATCGACCTTGAAAACTGAATTAAATGTATTATCTGATTTTAAACCAACTGTGCCAGAAGATTACAGAAAATCTCAATTTGTATATCTTGCAAATAATGATCCTGAACAAAATATTTCATTAATCAAAGAATTTGATAATGTAAAATTTTCTATGTGTGATACCATAGATTTCTGGATTTCTACCAAACGTGATGCAGTAATTAAAATGATAAAAGCTGTTGATGCAGTTGTGATAAATGATGAGGAAGCCAAACTCCTTACAAAAGAATTTAATTTGATAAAATGTGCAAAAAAAATGATGAAATGGGGAGCAAAATATGTAATTATCAAAAAAGGTGAGCACGGTTCTCTAATGTTTTATGACGATGTAATTTTTCCAACAGCAGGTTTTTCATTAGAAGATGTAGTAGATCCTACAGGTGCAGGAGACTCTTTTGCAGGAGCAATGATAGGATATCTTGCAAGCAAAAAATCAACAAGTATGTCTGAAATAAAAAAAGCAGTGGTTTATGGAAATGTGCTAGGATCTTTTGCAGTTGAAAAGTATGGTTTAGATGGATTGCTCAAGATCAAAAATGGAGATATTTCAAAACGGGTTAAAATTTATGAAAAAATGATCCGCTTCTAAAAAGACTTAAGTTCAATTATTTCTTAAATTAATTCATCCTTGACACAAGAAATGTCTGAAGATAGATTAGATGCAATATTCAAACTTCAGAAAGGCCTATCTGAAATGATGAACTTAGATAGATACCCAAAAGATTCAGAAAGAAGAGTTTCTGCATTATGTACTGCAATAATGCATGAAGCAGTAGAATTGCAAAGGACTACAAATTGGAAATGGTGGAAAATACCAACCAAATTTAATGAAGCTGAAGCAAGAGAAGAATTAATCGACATATGGCATTTTGTTGTTCAAGCATCACTAGAGCTTAATCTTACGCCAGATGATATTGTAGAAGAATACAAAAAGAAAAATGAAATCAATAGAGAAAGACAGAGAAATGGATATTAGGAAAATTTGATTTTAGATAGAATTCTTTCATAATCAGTTTCGTTAATCAAATTTACAAGATTTACATTATTTTGAAAATATTTTATTTTAAATTCAGAAACTGTAAGATATGGATCAGGACTAGATGAATTAATTATTCTATTGTTTTTATCAATTCCATGTTTATGTAATTGAAATAAAGAGTGCCCAGATTTATGGCCCCAAACTTCTTTTCCACATACTATGATAATGTTAATTTTTTGATTATTGTTCACATATTCAATAATAGAATCAATTCCTTTATTTTCAGATAACAGTCGTCCTACTATAGAAATATCATTTAGAATTTCATAATTTGAGAATTTTCTGAGTAAATCTATACTTGAAAGAGTACAAATTGCTATTGATGAATTGGAATTTCCTTCGATATACTCTTCAGGAATAGGTAAAACAGCCTTACAGATTTCTCCAATTATCTCTGCTAATACATTCATAGTATTTCATTCAGGGTTTTCGCAATAAATCCAATATTTTTTTGAGTTACTCCTGGATGAATTGGTAAAGAAATTACATGTGAAGCTGCCCAATCGGTAATAGGAAGTTTAGTTTTTAGTTTGTAAAATGGTGTTTTATGAACTGGTATTGGATAGTAAGATACAGCACCAATCCCTTTTTCATTGAGTTTCTTCAAAATTTTATCACGCTTTTTTATTCCAATTGTATATAGATACCAATTTACATTTTCATTTTTTCTTTGTTTTGGTAGTATAACGTTTAGATCAGAGATCAATTTTGATAATAGCTCTGCATTTTTTTTTCTTGATTTTAAAAAATTTGGAAGTTTTTTCATTTGAACTGTTGCAATTGCAGCATTGATTTCAGGTAGTCTTAAGTTCAGACCAAACATTTTAGTGTCATATCCATGAACCATTCCATGATTTCTAATCATCAATAATTTATCTCGGAGTTTTTTATTATTAGTTACAATAAATCCACCTTCACCAGCAGTCATTACCTTTGCAGGATACATGCTGTAGCAACCCATTTCAAAGAAAGTACCCGTATGTTTTCCTTTGTATGTTGTTCCTAATGATTGTGCAGAATCTTCAATGATTGGAATATTATGTTGTTTAGAAATTTCAGAAAGTCTTTCAACATGTGCTGCATTTCCATAAAGATGAACAGGAATAATAGCACGAGTTTTTTTGTTAATCTTTTTTTTTAAATCATCAGGATCAATAGTATAATTTTCTTTTAGAATATCAACAAAAATTGGTTTAGCTCCAGTTGAAACAACAGCATTTGCAGTTGCAACAAAAGTAAATGATGGAATTAAAACTTCATCTCCTTTTTTGATATTTAATGCATGGAGAGTAGCCTGTAGAGCAGCAGTACCTGAATTTACTGCAATAGCATATTTCGATTTTACAAAAGAAGCAGCAGCTCTTTCAAACTCTTGAACATGTTTTCCACCTTGACTAGAAGATGAGGTTAAAGCGCCATTTTTTAGAATATTGGTAACTGCAGATATCTCTTCTTTGCCTACAATCGGGATGTTAATTACAATTTTCAACAGTAATGCTGTTTATAACTAGTCTATAAATTTCATCGATTAAACATGAATTTTTATATTTCAAAATTTGGCAAACGGCATTATGAAACCACGTCACCTTGAAAAAACAGATTCAGGCTACAAAGTGTATCTGTACATTTTCTATATTTGTGGATTCATTATGTTATCATCTCTAGTTTTTGGAGTATATGTTACAATGATAGAATGGATTGAAAATGGAACTTATGTTATGGGAGAGGCAATCCATAATACAACAATTCCATTTGAAAATTTTGCACGGGTATCTACATGGATATTTTTTTCTACAATTATTGGATGGTACTGTGTTTCAAGAATTGGTTGGAGGAGAACTGCAGGAAATAAAATTGTTGGAATAAAGATAGCATTACTTCAGTTAATGTTACTAGGATTTTCAATTATTACACTCTATGAAGTGATATACAATTTTACAGTATTAAATGCACAAATGACAGCAGGGATTATTGATGGGGTGGTTCCAGATATCGATAAGTTATTAATTGATTATCCAGATCCTGATAGACCATGGAATTTGATTTTTGCAACTAAGGTATTTCTTGCAGCCTTTATCATTAGTACACATGCATTTTATCTTAGCACAAAACCCAGAAAAAGCCTGGATGAATCAGAAACAGAATAGACAATTTCAGATTATTTTACGTAAAAACTATTTCTAGTATGTATGAGTATTTTCAGTATGGGATTATTTGGTTCTAGTAGTAATGAATTAAAATGTAAAAAATGTGGAACTGTTCTTTCTGATTTTGAAAGATTAAAAAAACATCAAGAAAAGGCACACAATAAGAAAAAAGAAAAGTGTAGAGTATGCGGAATTGAATTTGACACTCAAGAGGATTTGAGAAAACACAAAAAGAATTGCAAGTAAGATTCAGAAAATTATTCTGATAAACCAGATTCATATTTTGCTGGTTTTTTGAGTGCTTTTTCAATTGCATCCAAGTTTGCAATTTCGTTTTTAGAATTCATTGTAAGGGTTTTGATCATTTCTGAGCCAACTGATTGTTCAGGTAATGTGTCTAGAAATTTTTGAAGTGCTTTTTTATAATTTTCTATTAAATTCAATCCATCTTCAAGAGTCATAAACAGTATAGTAATATCCCATATTCAAAGTTTTGAAATTCATCTAGATTTTTTGAATAACTTTATACGTTTAGATCATAAAAGTTGTTTTGATTTGGATATTACTGAAAAAGTAAATCTGATTGAACGTCCACCAACTGAAGAAGTAGTAACTCATGATGAATTAATTGAGTTATTCAAATCAAATTCATCACCTAAACATTACATTGGCCTCGAAATTTCTGGTTTCTTACATCTTGGTAGTTTAATCAGTACAGGTTTCAAAATTAATGATTTTGTTAAAGCTGGTGTCAAGTGTACAGTATTTCTTGCAGATTGGCACACATTGATTAATGATAAGCTAGGTGGCGATTGGGAAACAATATCAAAAGTTTCAAAATATTATCAAGATGCATTCAAGCTAGTTTGTCCAGATGCACAAATTATCTTAGGATCAAAATTGTATGAAGAAAAAGCTGAATATTGGTCTGAACTTATTAAATTTACAAAACATATGTCAATTGCTAGAACAATGAGAACTCTTACAATAATGGGACGTTCTGAGGGTGATAAAAAAATTGACTTGGCTAAATTACTCTATCCTGCAATGCAAGCGGTAGACATTCACTCATTAGGTGTAGATATTGTTCATGCAGGAATGGATCAAAGAAAAATACACATGCTAGTCAGAGAGATTTTTCCTAAAATGAAATGGAAGGTTCCTGTGGCAGTACACCACAAGCTGTTACCTGGACTTTCAAAACCTGCAGACAAGAGTGATTCTCAAATATTGGGTAAAATGAGTAAATCTGATCCAAACTCAGGTATTTTTATTCATAATACTGATGACGAAATTAAGAAAAATATTAGCAAGGCATGGTGTGAAGAAGCAAATATTCAAAATAATCCATTATTAGAGATTGCAAGAATTATAATCTTTCACGAGTTTGATGAGATGAGAGTTGAGAGGCCTGAAAAATTTGGTGGAAACGTTTCATATTTTGATTATAATCAGCTGGAAATGGATTTTGCTGAAAAGAAACTACATCCAGGTGATTTGAAACAAACAGTTGGAAATTATTTAGTTAAAGTGATTTCTCCCATAAGAGAAAAGATAAATCTGAGTGAAGAAGTTAATGATGCAATAAAGAAAAGCTATTAGACTTTAAGATCTGGATTAGTTTGTTCTTCTAAATTGTATTTTGATTTGTATCCTCTTGGATTTATCATCAAATCTTTGTAAGTGTATGTTGACGAATTTCCAATAATTACAGTACTTATCATTCCTAATTTATCAGAATGGTTAGGTAGGTTTTCCAAATCAGTCATAACAATTGTTTCAGATTCTCTAAATGCTCCCTTGATTATTGCTATAGGAGTAGTAGGTTTTCTGTATTTTAGAAGAACTTTTCTTGTATCTTGTAATTGATGAATTCTTTTCTTGCTTGCAGGATTGTAAATGACAATTACAAAATCACCTTGAGCTGCTGCCTCAACTCTTTTTTCAATTATTTCCCACGGAACAAGTAAATCACTCATGCTAACTACTGCAAAATCAGTCATCAATGGTGAGCCAATAATTGAAGCACATGAATTTAGTGCAGATACACCTGGGACAATTTCTACTTGTAGACCATCTTTAGGATTCCAATTAGATTCAGCAAGGGTTTCATAAATTAAACCAGCCATTCCATAAATTCCAGGATCTCCACTTGATACTAGTGAAACAATTTTTCCAGATTTTGCAAGATCAATGCATTGATGAGCTCTTTCAACTTCTTGTGTCATTGCATACCGATAAACGGTTTTACCTTCAATTAGATCCTGAACTAAATTCACATATGTTTCATAGCCAACAATAGTATCACTTTGTTCAATTACTTCTTTGGCTCGAAATGTCATGTGATCATGATGTCCAGGGCCAACACCAACAATGTAGAGTTTACCAATCAATTTTACAATAGTTTTTTTGCCAAGTAATTTATCCCTTTAGTGGAAATTCTATTGAAATGGATCTATGAATGGACAATTTACTATATGATCACTGTTTAGTGGTTTAGCAATACTAACAGATAAGAAACCATCAGCACGAAATGAATCAATATCTGACTTTGTCTCTAAAATTTTTGCTAATTCTGGGTCATTCCATTCAACTAGATAAATTCGCCACATTGGACTATAATTTTCATCATCAAGAGAAGCACCTGCAATGCCAGCTTGGAAACCTAATGGACCAGATCCTTTAATTCCATTTTTAAATTGGAAAAGATCAACTGCTCCACTGTGTGCAATAAGATTAGCAGAAGTTGGAGATGAGACCACACCCATTGTCTCTGCAGGACCTAATGGAGTAGCATCAGTTACAATATAGTAAATTGTTCTTCCATCAGGTCCCCAGCCTCTATGGGCAACAAAAGTTACAGTCAATTCTTCTTCATTAATTTCAATTATTTGTCCTTCACCATATGGCATATTGTCAGTAATTTCTTTGTCAGAACGCATCTTCATTTGTCCATCAGGCCAAGTAATTTGGGGAGTGTTAAGTACAATTCCTGTTTCATTAAACTCGATTCTGCCATTTTCTTGAGCATTAATAATATCAGTTGCAGATTCAAATACTATTTCTTTTTGACCTTTTTTCCATGTAACTTCAATTATAGAATTTAATGCACTATATTCAGATTCTTGTAAAGGAGTACTAGAAAATACTTCATTTTGAAATCCATAGATCCCATTACCCTTTACTCCATTTTTAAAAATGAATATTTTTTGTAGAGCATCTTTTGGAATGTTTGAGATAGCTGGAGCAAGTTCAACATTCCATCCTTGTTTTTCGGAAATAGTTTTTGCATATTCCTCATCACTGCCATCAGTAATGATGTATAAAAGTTGATTTCCATTGTAGATTCCTTTATGCATTGGAATAATAGCTGGGACATTAGTTCTTGAAAGTAGTGATGATGGTTCTTTTTGTAATTCTATTTTTTGCATTATCACTTCAGTAGGTTGTCCTCGTATCCAGCCATCAACACTTACTGTTGAGGTAAATTCTTTTGAGGTTGCAGAATGTAATGCAAGTGCGGCTCCTGTAAACTCAAAAGATCCAGACTTTTCCTGTAAATCAATTAAAGATAATCCATAGATTGTTTTTCCATCAAGAGTCCAGATTGATTGTCCCTTCGCATCTTGCGAATTAATTTCATGTAAAACAACTATCTGAACAGGCACACTTGAGGTAAATGTTATGGAGCCATCATATAAGGTTCCTTCATTTGGAGAAAGAATTAGTGCTAACTGATGATTCTCATGTCCCTGTCCAGGATCTTGAGAAGATGTTATAGTTTGAGTGAAATGAATTTTTTTTCTTGAACCTGCATCTGCAAATTGATCAGATATTGAAGAAACTGAAAAAAGACCAATTGCAAAAATTCCAATTAGTAAAATGCCAATTAGTTTTTTCAATAAATCTGATTTAGTTTATGTCCTTAAATGATTTTATCTTAATTGATTTTATCTAGTTCAAATGTGTCATGTAGTGCTCGTACAGCAGCATTTGTATCAGAATTTTTTACTACAAATGCAAGGTTTAGCTCTGATGATCCTTGTGTGATCATTGAGACATTGATTTTATTTTTCTCTATTGCTCTAAATACTCTAGATGCAACTCCTACTGTTCCTCTCATTCCAGAACCAATCAATGCAATAATGGCTACATTAGTAGTAATTTCTAATTTTTTAATAATTTTTCCTAATAATTCCATCTCTAATGCACTAACTGCTTTATCAAGATCAGTGTTTTTCACCACAATTGTAATACTTGATTCTGAAGGATTTTGTGAGATCATCATTACATTAATTCCAGATTTTGCTAAAGTTTCAAATATTTTTGCTGCAGTTCCTGGGGTTCCAACCATACTGCCTCCTCGAATATCAATTAATCCATTATTTTGAACATTACTTACACATTTTACAGTATTTTTTGCAGAAGTTGATGGAGATACAGTAACTAAAGTTCCTTCATTTTTTATACTAAAGGAATTTCTAATCTTCATTGGAATTTTCTTTGCTAGTAGGGGCTCAAATGTTCTTGGATGAATCTGCTTTGCACCAAACATAGCCATTTCTATTGCTTCAATGTATGATACTTCTTTGAGTAGTTTTGCATTCTTTACAATTTTCGGATCTGCAGTCATTAGTCCATCTACATCACTCATCAACCAAATTTCATCTGCCTTTATACAAGAACCAATAGTTGTTGCAGAATAATCAGAACCTCCTCTACCAAATGTTGTAACATGTCCGTGTTGATCTGCACCTGCAAATCCTCCTACTACAGGAACTGTTTTCTTTAAAAACAAATCCTCTACAGTCTTTGATACTCTAAGTCTAGTTGTATCCATCAATGGTTTAGATTCACCAAAATTAGAATCAGTAATTATTCCAACTTCTTTTCCAGTAAGAGGGATTGATTTTTTTCCTGAATCATTAATTGCTGATGAAACTAATTTTATTGATAATCTTTCACCAAATGAAATTAGATAATCCATTGATCTCGATGTAACTTCACCGAGTAATACCATTCCATCAATTAAAGCAAGTAGTTCTGCAAAATCTTCATCTAGTTTTCTTAATAATTTTTTTTGTACATTGGATTTTTTGATTGTTTGTTTTGCTAATTGTTTATGTCTATTAGTAATTTTTGATGCAAGTTGTTCAGCTTTTGATTTATTTTCTTTTTTAATTGATTCTGATATCTCTATTAGATCATCAGTAGTTCCACTTGTTGCAGAACAAACAACTACAATTTGATGTTTCTTCGATAATGAGTTAATGTGTTTAGATATGGCTTGGATATCTTTAGAAGTAGAAATTGATGTTCCACCATACTTTATTACGAGTCTCAATTCAAAGTATTTGAATTAGTTAATCTTTAAATGCTTTAACTTTCTACGCGTGGAGCTAAGTAGAAGTGAATTCTACCTATATTTGCCACTTTAAATTCAATTCTAAGAGGTTTTGCGCTTGAAAACTCGCATGTAATAAATCCCGCAGTTGTACCTACTGCCTTTACTACAGGATTAAGATATTCAAGGCTGTAAGTACCAACACTATCTTCTTTTGAAGAAATTTCTTCAATCTCTTCATCTTCTTTGTCCAAATCAATTACGACCTCTCCAGAATCACCCTTGCCTGAAAAGTCACCTTTTGAATCAGATGTATGAATTGTTAGATAATCAGATACTACCTGTACATCACCGAGAATCTTATCAAACTTTGAAGAAGATAATATGATTTTAGAATCATAGGGAATTTTCGGTAATGGAGTATCTGTTGCAGAACTTTCAATTAAACGCATTTTATATTTTTTATTTTTTCCAACTGTAACAAGTAACATATTTTGTTCAGAGATACTAATCTCTATGCTATCTTTTTTATCTGCTCTTTTGATAAGTTTTGAAAATTCATCTATTCTAACTCCAAATTTAATATCGCTATCACATTCATATTTTTCAAATGCAGAATTAGGCCACGATATATCAATTAGAGCAACGTGTGACGGATCCATTCCTCTAAAGGTAATTCCTTCCGCTGTTGCAACAAAAGTAGCTTCTTCAACAAGTGTAGATATTGCAGAAATAATTGCCTTTAGATCATCTGAACCACTTGTTTTTGCTCCAAAAGTCAAATCAATTTTCTTGACTTAAAGTTCCAGTTAAACGTTATGTGTAATCACGCCAAGTGTATTTACATTTCTGACAACGATAAAATCTAGTTGTAGGTTCATCTGCACTTCTAGTTTGAAACATCCACCAAAC
>Ga0224497_10000065_pt1 | contig 88817 bp, 107 predicted proteins | sample SF_Jul11_sed_USG_4_FD_167970 | JGI IMG/M metagenome (GOLD analysis project Ga0224497, IMG submission 167970) | Sediment microbial communities from San Francisco Bay, California, United States - SF_Jul11_sed_USGS_13 | ecosystem: Environmental > Aquatic > Marine > Sediment | place: USA...
GAATATTCAAGCATTTTTTGAATGTTTTTGGTGGTTCATGTCTTTGCACCGGACCTTTTCACCTTGGCTGGAAACAAGCGCCTTATCTTCTTCCAGTTAATCACAACATCGTTGACATCACAGAATGTCTGGATTGGAAAAATTCTTGTAGGTATGGTATTGGGGGAAAGATAGTTCTTTATCTCTAGGACATAGTATTCAATCATAATTTGGAGTTGTTTTTCCTCCATCTGAATAATAGAGTCAAAATCCTTTAGCTTGAAAAAGTCCTTGAACCTGTTCAGGCTTTTGAAATATTCCTTCTTTGTAGCCTTGGATTTTATGCTGTTTTCAAATAATAACAGGCTGCGTTGTTTCAACGATTAGAAGGTAGAATAGTATTTTAACACCGTTTCACGTGCAGAAACTAACTTTTCTATTTTATTTGATCAAGAATAGATAGACTTATCAAATTAGTCATTACCATTCCTTTTCGGTTGACATCCCGTCTTGTTTGCTCACAATATTTCTTAACGCTTTGATGACTCTTTTCACTTGCAACTTCAATCACTACAATTTGTTCAGAATATGGAAAGGTGAATTTTGATGGATTTACGCAAAACGTATTCATATTTCCAAATCCTGCTTTCTCGATTTTTTCTCTTTTTAATAAGAGATTTGCAATTTCTTGTAAATCTTCCTCATATTCCCCATATTCTAAATAATAAACGGTTACAAAATTCGTTTCCCCATTTACTTCTCTTTGGAATAAATCATCATGGATATTGAATAGAAAGGAAGTTTTGTCTTGATTGTGTGCAATAAGATCCTTTGATATCTTTGCACTGTCTTTGAATTTTGCTAAAAGATAAAGATTTGTGGAATCAGAGAAATACGGTTTACTTTCAGGGGAAAATGTACCTGTGACAAAAAATAATTTTTCAATGTTTTTTGAGTTAATCCAAAATTCCTTTAGATTTACAGATTCATATGAGTGCAAATATGGAGCACAGACATAACCAGAATAAAAAAACTCTAGTTGAGACATTAGAAAATCAAGATTTTTTCAGGTTATTAAGCTTATTACAGACATAAGGATTCAAGATGAAAATCATCTACGATAGTTTTTTAATACCAGAGATCCTCGTTTTTCTTGTCCCAAGCTAGCTCAGCCTGGTAGAGCTTCCGGCTGTAGTTGTTGGCTTTAGATGGCTGACCGAATAACAGCATATCAGGCATACAGAAACCGGGTTGTCGAAGGTTCAATTCCTTCGCTTGGGACCACAAATTTTTCTAAGGAAAAAAATGAAATTAAAATAATAAAAAGATAGACTGATTTAAGAAAACAAAGTTGAACTCTTAAATTAAAAAACTTGTTGCCTATGCTGTTTTTTTGACTTTTTGGGCTGCTGGGCCTTTTTGGCCTTCGCCTACTTCAAACTCGACTTTATCGCCTTCGTTGATGAATCCGTCAACATCTGATTTGTGAACAAACAGATCGTCTCCACCTTCTCTTTCGATAAAACCAAAGCCCTTAGTACGGTTAAACCACTTTACGGTGCCTTGTTCCATTTGATACTCAAGTAATTTATTCACTATATTAACTAAGCAAAGTTAAACAATGTAATAAAACTAGAAATCTTTTGGAATGTGATTGTTTTCTTTTAACCACTCAACTTGAGGAAGTGTAAATCTCCAAACAATGTCACCACGTTCTGCTTCCTTAAAATCCCAAGGCGCAATAATTACAATATCATTATCTCGAATCCAGACCCTTCTCTTTAGTTTTCCTCTTATTCTTCCTCGTCGAGTTACATTGTCAGCACATTTGATCATAACATTTTCACCACCAAGCATCTTCAATACACGTCCAAAAAGTTCACCTTCTTCAGGAAGACGAATTTCTTTTAACGCACTTTCATTTTTTACTTGGCGCTTACCCATGACATACATTAAGAATTTGAGCATATAACTGGTAGGGTTTTTGATTGGAGAAATTTGCCATGCGCAAGAGATTTTATCTAATATGATGAAAAAAATATGTGGAATTCAAATGTATTGATGAATGCTCACAATGCTGCATTGAGAGAGAGTATTATCCAAGTAAAGAATTTGGAAAAATTGGAGTCCTAATACTTCCTGAAGAAAAAGAAAAGATTGAAAAAATTTCAAAATTAAATCAAACACATATCAAAATTCTTCCAAGAATTGGTGTTTCTGCAGAAAAAAATGCTTCATCAACAAAAATTTTAGCATATCAAATGATGGGAATTGAAAAAAATGGAAATACTTGTCCTTTTCTAGATACTACTAGTGGAAATAAATCACCACATAGTGGATTTCCATGTAAAATTTATGAAGATAGACCACTTGCATGTAGGGCATATCCGCTAATAGAATCAGAACCAATCACACTTGATGAAAAATGTAAGTTTTGTAAAGAACATGGTAATGCAGATAAGAATCTGGATTCAGAGATGGAGGCACTTTTAAAAATTAAAGAAAATATGAATGCTGATATGTCCATCATTTGGAGATTTGCTACAGGTGTTGGGGAAGAAAAAGACTTAGCGATTTTAAAATCAGGTTGGATTTTAGAAGACTAAACTAGTTCTAAAAATTTGATGTGTAATACAGAATCAATCAAAAATTCAAAAGGCATTAGAACTTTTGCTCATTATGAGTGAAGACACATGGTCAAATCTAGAGATAAAGTTGATAAAAAATCATAGTTCTCAACGATAATGCAATAATATCGCTCTCAAGATCAGGCAATTCCATATCAAGAAGAACAACAGGAGATTTATTTTTAGAATAAAAAATTTTACATTCCTTGATTGCAACTTTTCCATTTTTAAAAATATAAATTTTGGGGCAATCTAATTTTTCAATATAATTTCATAATTTCATTATTACTACCTCACTATCATCAATGATTACAATAGGTCTTGTCATTTGAATTTGTGTTGGAATCAATATTTTTGTTTTTTAATTAATATTTTTTGCCTTGTCAAATTCTCCCAATAGCAAGAAATATTTTAGTGCACAAAGTGATACACCTATTACATTTGGAGAGTTTTCTAATTTGGAATATTTTACAAACAAAGTTCATTCCTTTTTAATTTCATTTTCAGATTCTTTTCCTGGTATTTTTTGCATTCAGCAATTAATATAGACAATAATGCAGATTTTGTTTGATCGGATTTTTTTAGAGATTCGGCTTGATCAAAAAATAGAATGAACAGTGATGAATGGATTATTCTTTAGATGAGTTAGTACAATTTCACAATTAATTAGTATTCAATATTACTATCTAATTTTTTTATTTTATAAGATTTGTAGTAATTATTCAAACTAGGGATTAATTACAGCACGGCCAACTATTTTTCTTGCCTTTAGATCCTCTAAAGCAGTGTTCGCCTGATCAAGTGAGTATCTTTTTGATATCATAGGATTAATTGTTCCTTTTCTTGCAAGATCAAGAAGTTCCACCATGTCAGTATAATTTCCAGTATATGCACCTTGAATAACAATAGATTTTAGTGGAATTGTGACAAGAGGTATTTCAAGAGATCCTCCAAACAATCCCACTAGAACAATGTTTCCTCTTTTTCGTATAGCACCTAATGCAGTTCTTACAGTTTGAGGTGCATTTACAAAGTCAATAACACTATCGGCTCCCTTACCATTACAAATAGAAATTATTTTATCAACAGAACTTCCAGTTCCGCTAGACAAAGAACCTGATACACTTGTATTAACAACAAAATCTGCACCCATCTTTTTTGCAGTATCAAATTTTTTATCATCATTGTCAATGCAAATTATTTTGGCTTTGGTTATTGCTTTTGCAATTTGAATTGCCATTAATCCTAAACCACCAGCACCAATGATTAATAAAAATTCAGGTGAATTCTCATTTGCTTTTTTGACAGCACTGTATGCAGTAAGACCAGAGCAAGCAAGTGAAGTCGCAGAGTCAGAATTGACACCATCAAGTTTAGCTAAATATTTGTAATGTGGAATTAACACATGATCAGAATAACCACCATCTTGAAAAACACCCATAGATTTTGGTGTATCACACAAATTTTCATTTCCAACTTTACACGCAGGGCATTCTCCACAGCCAATCCATGGAAAAACTAGAACTTCATCTCCTTTAGATATACCAGAAACATCATCACCGAGATCCTCTACAGTGCCAACAATTTCATGTCCAGGCGTTACAGGATATTTTACCCCTCTGTCGGTGACTTTCATAAAATGCCCATCTCCTAAATCATATCCACCTTCCCACAAGTGTAAATCACTATGACATACACCTACAGATTTTACTTTAAGCAGAACCTGACTTCCTTGAGGTTTTGGAGTCTCAGACTCAGATACTGCAAGGGGCTCATTTGGGCCTGTGATTCTAGCAGATTTCACAAAGGTGTTTTTTTTCTGAACAATATAAGAGTTGACTGGAAGTGAGAAAAAAATAGAGCCCTTAGATATTATGGAATAGGTAAGAAAATCACCATGTGAGCGAAGCACAAACTCCCAACAGTATTTCTCAGGAACCAGTAAACATCCTGTTTAACCCATCATCTGTTGCCAAGAAAGACGTATGGGAGATTGATCTAATTCAAATTTTAAATTTATTAATAAAAATTCTTGAAAAAACAGGCAAGAAAGATCTCAAAGTAGCAGGAATGGCAGTATTGTCATCATCGTTAATTTACAGAATGAAAGTTGAAAGTATTTTTGCATTACAAAAAGCTGCAATGGAGAAAAAGCCAATGTATCAAAGAATAGATGTAGATATTGAATTAATAGATATTCCATATAGACACGAATCCACGTACCCAGTTTCATTAGATGATTTGTTAGGGTTACTTCAAAATCTTATTGGAACCATTGCAAATCCCCAATCAAGAAGAAACAGACAAGTAGATATTGAACCAATTGTAGCACCGGATTTCCAAGAATATTTCATTTCACTTGAAAGCATAATAGGAAAATACGAAGATCTAGTATTGAAAAAAATTTCATTGACAGGAGTTGGATTACTTCAAGACATTATTTCAGAGTTAGAACAAGTCGATTCAATAAGATGTTTCTTTGCAATTCTATTTCTAGCAAGAGATCAAAAAGTAGATCTTGAACAGATAGAGGACGACATCAAAATTATCTTGATAAAAGAAGAATTAACAAACTGATCAAAAATGGAGAAAAGATTTCGTTAACTAGATGTTATAGGAGTAATAGATAATTGACTAAAATTGAGAATATGGATGAGGCAACTGCCAGAATAGAGGCAGCACTTTACTCAGCAGGCAGACCGCTCAGAGCAGAAGATATTATCAGGGCATCAGGTACTGAATCAAGGACAAAAACACTAGAATTACTTGAGAGCATCATGAAAAAAACAAAGAATGCCTTCAAGGCGCTTGAAGTAGTCATACTCCCAGACGGATCATATGTAATGCAATTAAAACCAGAATACAGTTCTACTGTCAAAAGATATGCTTCAAAACCAATTCTTCCAAATGCCACACTTAAGACATTGTCATACATTGCATACATGCAACCAATCTCATCAAAACAACTTGTAGAGACAAGAGGTTCTGGAGTTTATTCTCATCTAAAAGAACTACTACAATTAGATTACATCAGTCACCAAAATGTTGGAAGATTAAAAATTTACAGTACTACAGAAAAATTCCAAAAATACTTTGGTATTCAAGGAGATGTAGAAGATCTAAAACAAAGACTATTTTCCAAAGTCAGAAAAACAGCTAGTATGAGTAGAACAAATCCCACACCTCAAATAGTTACAGAAGTAAATTAAGAAAAAGTAATCAAGGCTAGTTTTTTGCGTTTTGTATAAATTAGAGTAATTCAGACAAGTTTTCGTGAGAAAATCCGTAGAGAACTTAGCAACAAGTAAAATTACTGGAGGAAGAAGACATCCCCTAAGAATTAGAAGAAAGTATGAAACTGACAGATACCCAAATGAACCAAACATTGGAGCTCAAATTACTATTACAAGAAGAGTTCGTGGAAATAATAAAAAAACAGCATTGAAATCAATTGATTTTGTTAATCTAGCAACTGGAGATGCTAAAGTAAAGAAATCAAAAATTCTCAAAGTATTAGATAATGCAACAAACAATGATTATAAAAGAAGAGGCATCATTACAAAAGGCGCAATACTCGAAACACAAGAAGGTAAATGTAAAGTTGTTTCAAAACCTGGGCAAAACGGAATAGTTAACGCAATTTTACTAAAGGAATAAAATGAAAGATTACGAACACATCGTAATCTGGTTGGATTATTTCAACAAGAACCTAAAAAAATCAAAAGGTAGACGTGTTGGATTAGAGAGATGTATTTTTGATCCTTCACTAAAAGAATTAACGGATGCAACAGTAGCTGCGGGATTTGAGATAACAGAATCAGATGATAGAGTTAGATTCCCAAAACGCCCCTTTGTTAGGTCAGGGTATATCATTCTACCAAAAGAATCTTCGAAGACAAAAATTCTTAACAAGATTTCAGAAAAACTCGTATCAAAAAGAAGCAAACAATCAAGATAAAATCAATTCTAGCTCTTAGCTAAAGTAAAGTTGACAGAAGTCTATGATAAGAATATCATGATTAGTATTTTTAATTGCAGGAGGTAGGCGAAATAATGCACCTAGCCGGTAGTGGCAGGGTAATCATTCAACTATCTAAAGAATTAGTTGAAGGACAGATACTCTGTGATGAGAAGGGAACTAGAGTTGCAAAAGTAAACGAAATGATTGGTCCAGTAAGTAGACCATATGCATCAGCAACGCCATTAACAAACAGTATTAAAAAATACATTGGCAAAAGCGTTTACGCAACAGAGCAATCTCCTGTCAATAAACCAAAAAAATTTAGGAGAAGAAAATAATGAACATACTAGAAAAACAAAACTGTCCTGAATGTAAATCTACATTAGTAGATGACATGCAGAACGGTGAAATTATCTGTTCTGGTTGCGGCGTAGTAGTCGATGATCAGATGTCAGATTATGGTCCAGAAACTATTAGCTCAAATTTCGAAGACAAGATGAAATTAGCAAGAGCTACAGGACAAACAACTTATTCTCAACATGATTTGGGAATAACAACTGAGATTTCAATCAGTGCAAAAGATTTTAGCGGAAAAGCAATCAACCGTGAAGTTGCAAATCAAATGCACAATCTCAGAAAGTGGCAACAAAGAGTACGGGTTTCCTCACCAAAAGAGAGACGACTTGCAAATGTTTTAACAAAAATGGGAGAAACATGTGATAGTCTTAGTCTTTCAAAAAATGTTTTGGAAACTGCTTCTATGATATACAGAAACTTGGAAGGATATGTTGATGTGAAAGGAAAATCAGTAGTTAGCATTACTGCAGCTACAATTTACATGGCATGCAAACAATGTGATGTAGTTAGATCACTAGAAGAAATTTGTCGCGGAATTTGTCCACCAAAAGATGTAAAATCAAAAACAAAACTTGCAGCAAGATACTATAGAACCATGGTAATGGAAATGGGGCACTTAACAGCCCCAGTTTTAACCATGGACAAATACATCTCAAAGATAGCAAATATGACACAAACTGAGGTTAGAGTTGAAAGACTAGCCTTAGAAATTGCAGAAAAAACCAAAGATAGTAACATTGCAGATGGAAAAGCTCCAAATGGAATTGCAGCGGCATATCTGTATGTGGCATCTGCACTACTTGGACAAAACGTTCTACAAAGAGACGTTTCAAGTATTGCAGGAGTAACAGAAGTTACTATCAGAAATAGATGTAAAGAAATTCTAACATGCTACAAACTCAAAATTACTTTAAGACCATCTCTGGCCAAATATTAAACCTCCCTCTTCATTTTATTATTAAAAACCACATTAGGATTAGCTAAATTTCGTCGGTATTATATAGAGAAACAGAGAAAGTGTATCATGGCAGTATTAGAAATTAGAGATCTACATGTTTCAAGAGAAGGCAAAGAGATTCTCAAAGGTGTAAATCTAAAGACAGGTCTTGGAGAAGTACATGCCATTATGGGGCCAAACGGTTCTGGAAAAAGTACACTAGCTTACACATTACTTGCACATCCGAAATACGAAGTGACGAAAGGAGATATTTTGTTAGATGGGGAGAGCATTTTAGATTTAAAAGCAGATGAAAGAGCAAAGAAAGGATTATTCTTGGGATTTCAGTATCCAACTGAGGTTTCAGGTGTAGGATTTTCTCACTTTCTTAGAACAGCTTACAATTCTTTGAGTAAAGCACTTCAAGGGGACGATAGAGAAGTATTCATCACAGTTAGAGAATTTCAAAAGTACCTAAAAGAGAATTTAGAAAAAGTTGGATTAAAAGAAGAATTTCTATCAAGATATCTCAATGAAGGATTCTCGGGGGGGGAGAAAAAACGTGCAGAAGTTTTGCAAATGGCAGTACTAAAACCAAAGATTTCAATTTTAGATGAACCTGATTCAGGATTAGATATTGATGCAGTTCAAGCAGTTGCACAGGCAATTAGTAAAGTTTCTGGCAAAGATGCAACAGTGATTATAATTACTCACTATGCAAGAATTTTGAAATTTTTAGATAAACTAGATTTCGTTCATGTATTTGCTCGAGGCCAAGTATTAAAAACAGGTGATGCATCCCTTGCAGACAAACTAGAAGCAGAGGGTTATGATTGGGTTCTGGAACAACCACAGACCAATTAAATTTAACCAAAAATATTTTCTAGATACAGTGATTTACAAAGTACGCGTAAAGTTATCTAAAAATTTTTTAGAAATTAATGATGATCAAATCAACATAGGAATAAAATCAAAACCACTCAAAGGAGAAGCAAACAAAGAGACAATCAAAAAAAGTGCAAAGCAATTTAAAATATCTACGACATCAGTTCAAATAAAATCAGGCCACAAATCACGAGATAAAATTATAGAGGTGTTAGAATAGAGAATCTGGTTTTTGTTTAAATAGGGTTTCAAAATTGTAGAAAACATGTCAGAAGACAATGATCAATATTATTTTAATTTCTCATTTTTCAAAGTAGACCCTAAATGGAGATGGATGGCAGATTTGGCAAAGGAAGAATCTGCAAAAGAAGTTGAAAATGTAATTAATAATTCAGGAATAATGTTCAGATCATATTCAAATTTAGGATTAAGAGATGATGCAGACTTTTTGTTTTGGTTTGCAGCAAAATCAGTAGAAGAAATTCAAATAGTAATTGAGAAAATTTACAAAACAGTTTTTGGAAAATATATTCTTCCTTCTATGACATATTTGTCATGTACGAGACCATCAATTTATGTGCAAGAACAAAAATCCCATGGATTTGTAACAGGAAATGATCCAAAAAAGCACGTAATTGTTTATCCATTTACAAAGACTAGAGAATGGTATCTGCTACCAAAAGAAAAACGTCAAGAAATAATGGATGAGCATATCGAAGTAAGTAAGAGATACCCTCAAGTAATTCTCAATACAACATACTCTTTTGGAATACATGATGAGGACTTTATGTTAGCCTTTGAAGTTGACAATATCACAGATTTTCAAGATCTTATAATGGATTTAAGAGAAACTCAAGTTTCATCATATGTTAAAAACGACATTCCAATGATTGTATGTGTCAAAAAAGATATTGTTCCTTTAATTTCTAGTTTAGGATAATTATTTGAAATACAAGGTAATTTTAGCTCAAAATATAAAATATTATATTTGCAAATCTTGGATAAACATAAATGATGAAATTTTAAACTATGGAATAGTTTTGAAATATATAATACAAACTCAAAATTTAAGGAGATAAAGAATTGAATTATAATAAACTAGGAAAAACAGACATCCAAGTATCAGAATTAGGATTTGGTGCATGGTCTATTGCACTTGATTGGTGGGGCAAAAAAATTGAAGAAGATGAAGCAAAAAGAATGCTCAAAAAAGCATATGATTTAGGAATTAACTTTTTTGAGACAGGAGACATGTATGGCAAAGGAAAAAGTGAAAGACTGATCGGTGAAGTTTTCAAAGACATGAGAGACGAAATTGTTATTTCTACTAAATATGGATATGATTTTTCAGAGGTTGAGCAAATTGGGCACAGTGAACTCCCACAAAGATTTGATGAAGATTTCACTAGAAAAGCATTGAGAGATAGTTTGGAGAGATTACAAACAGATCATCTAGACATGTATGGTTTACACAATCCAAAATTAAAACACATTAGAGATGATTCCATTTTTAATGTATTAGATAGTTTCATCGAAGATGAATCAATTAAGACATATCAAATTGCTCTAGGTCCTGCAATTGGCTGGACACATGAAGGTCTAGAAGCAATGGAGAGACCAAATATCAGTGCAGTTCAAACAGTTTACAATATTTTAGAGCAAACGCCTGGAAATGAATTGATGAGAAAAGCAGAAGAGAAGAACGTGGGAATTCTAGTAAGAGTTCCTGAAGCATCAGGAATTTTAACAGGTAAAGTAAATGCAGAGACCAAAATTGATGAGAAAGATCATAGATCAGTTAGAAAAGGGGGATGGATTAAAGAATCATTAGAGAAAGTCGAACTGCTAAGACCTATTGCAGAAAGAAACAGATTAACAATTACAGAATTGGCGATGAAATTTATCATGACAAAGAAAGGATTCGCATCAGTATTCCCCACAGTTGTAAGTGAAGAAGAGATTGTAAACTATGCAGAGATGACTAAAGGAGGATACATTTCAGCATCAGACATGAAAGAGATTGAAGAATTGTATAACACATGGCCTTCCTATGAATTAAAGGCAACCCCTCAGACAAATTAATCGATAAATGGACATTACAATAGATTCAGAAAAAACTTTAGAAGTTATAGAAAGAATGAAGCTTGTCAAAATTGGCGAATATAAAAAATGGAAAGCAATTATTAAAAAAATCAAAAATGAAGAGCCGTTGAATCCTGGAGAATTAGAATACTATACAAATCTGACTAGAATTTATAAAGATTCAGGCATAACTAGCAGGAGTAAGGTATATCATACAAAGCTCTCAGAACTGGATGAAAAACCACCATGTAATTCATGTGGAGATGATTCAGAATTCTATTGTAACATGAATGACCAGTATTTTTGCACAGTACATGTTGTAGGACACGATGAAAATGAGTTTTAATGAACTGGAACTTTCTCTTCTAAACTAAAGGAGTTCTCTACAAAATATTCAACACGTGTTTTTTTGAATTCACGAGAACTGAAGAGAATCTTATAATCATCAACATGGATTTGATCCTGTATTGTTTTTGCCATTTCATTTGCCTCATCATGTGTTTTACAATGTATCATTGAAAACACATTGTATGGCCAATCAGGATATGTAGGGCGTTCATAACAATGACTCACCTGAGGAAATGATCCCAAAGTTTTTCCAACTTTTGAAATTCTATCTTCAGGTACTTTCCAAACAATCATACCATTTGCAGTAAATCCAACTTGTCTATGTCTTAAAATGGCTGCAAATCTTCTCATCACACCAATTTCTTCATAGTATTTCATTTTTTCAAACAATTCATCCTCAGTAATTCCAAGATTCTTGGCAGCTTTAATAAAAGGCTCATCAATTATTTCCATATCTTTTTGTAATTCACGGATAAAATTTTTGTCGTCTTCAGTAGGTTCAAATTTAATATTTTTAATTTCTTTCTTCTCTTCGGTTGGTGCAACTTCATGTTTTTTATCATCTACCATGTCAAGCTTTACACCAATTTTGAATAATTGTAAAGTTGGAAGCATTCTTACTTTTTTAATACCAGGAAGAGCATTAAATTTCTCAAGTTCATCTTTTAAATCAGCACCTGGAGGAACAGCCAATGTGAACCAGAGATTAAATTGATGATCTCGCTCATAATTATGACTAACACCAGGATGACGGTTAATTTGACTAGCAACATATTCTAGTTTATCGTCTTCAATTTCCATTGCAACTAATGAACTAGTATAACCAAGTTTTCTAGTATCAAAAATTGCACTGAGTTGTCTTAAAACACCAATCTCTTTTAGTTGATTAAGGCGTTCTTTGATGAGTTCTGGGGTAGTGTTAAATTTTTCAGCAATTGCATTAAAAGGTCTTGTAACAAGTGGAAAAGTCCATTGAATTTCATTTAAGAGTTCTTTATCAGATTCATCCATCGGAGTCATCAAGTCAATATCTTGATCATTCAATTAAAAATGTAGCTAGAAATTTACTCATTGATTTTTAATACATAAATAGAAACTCTAGTCCCTTTGATCGATGATAGTTGATCTTAATCTTCAAAATAAGATAGTAATGGTGATCGGAGGAGGAAATGAGGCAGAAAAAAGAATCAATTCCCTATTAAAGCAAAATTGTGAGATACTAGTAATCAGTGATTCAGTAAATGCCCAAATAAACAAATTATTCAAAGCCAACAAAATCAAATTAAAAAAGCAAAAAATCCAAGATACAAAATTTATTTTAAAATTCAAACCACATATGATTATTACAACAACAAACGACAAAAAGATAAATCAGAAAATGATTAATGCAGCAAAAAGGAAAAAAATTATTGTATATAGTTCAGATAATCCTGAAGAGAGTGACTTTTCAAATCCAGCAATTATTGATTTTGACAGTATGATTCAGATTGCAATATTTACAGGGGGTCAAAGCCCAGCAATGTCAAAGAAAATAAAAGACAAATCAGAAAAAGCACTCAAGAAAATAATTACAAAAGAAGACATTACTCAAATTAGAATTCAAAAGATCGCAAGAAAATTTGCAAAGCAATCGATCCCCTCTCACACTCAGAGAAGAGAATTCCTGCATAAAATCATGAGTGATAATGAGATTGATCAGTTAATAAAAGACGGACAGGTAAAAAAAGCTGAAAAGCGAGCAATTACAATATTGGGGAATTGGAAATGAATCAAAATATCATCAATGCACGTGTTACTTTTCGTAACTCACCAATTCACATTCTTGAACAATTTACAATAAAAAATATGGAAAATGCATATGAACAATTTAAAAGGCATTCAGGATTAGATGAGTGTGTAATTATTCAAACATGCAATAGAATTGAATTATTTGGAAAATCAAAAACTTATGATATAGATAAAATCAAGAAAACATGGGCATCAATTGCTGGTCTTGATGAAGAAGCATTTGATGAAAATATAGAATGTGCAGAAAACAAAGAAGCACTTCATCATTTGTTGAAACTAACATCTGGATTAGATTCAATGGTATTAGGTGAAGAACAAATTCTAGGTCAAATAAAAAACTCCATCACTTCTGCCAGAGAAGTTAAAGCATCAGGACAACATCTTAACAAATTATTTGATAAGGCAATTCGAATAGGTACAAGAATTAGAAACACTAGTGGTATTGGTGCTGGAGGAATATCAGTAGGTTCTATGGCAGTAAAGCTTGCAGAAGAGAATATCGATGAATTAAAAACAAAGAAAATTTTGTTAATTGGAACAGGTGAGGTGTCAACTCTTGTTGCAAAATCATTACAAAGGAGAAGATATGTATTTCATGTCACAAGTAGAACACTTAGAAGATCAGAGACATTTTGTGAAACAATGGGAGGAAATCCAATTAAATTTGAGGAAGTTCTATCAGGATTTGACAATTATGATGTGATGTTTGTAGCAACAACAGCACCATACTTTCTTGTAACAAATGAAAGAATATCCGAAGCAATGAAAGACAAGAAAGGAGGAATGATGATCTTAGATTTATCAAATCCAAGGACAGTTGATGAAAAAGTTGCAACAATCGGAGGCGTTAAACTGATGAACCTAGATCAAATTGCAGAAATGGTTGAAAAAAATATGAATGCACGATTAAACAAAGTAAAGACCGTTGAAAATATAATTAATGAGGAAGTTTGTGTATTAGAAGCCTCAATGAAAAGATTAGATGCAGAGCCACTTGTAAAAGACGTATTCAAAAACATAGAGAACCTAAGAGAGAAAGAATTTCAGAAAGCTCTCCAAATGCTTGATGAAAAAGATGAGAAAAAAATCAAGATTATTGAAGAACTAACAAAAGCCGTTGTAGAAAGCATAGTATCAACTCCAATGAACAATATTAGAAAAGCATCTGAGCAAGGAAAACCTGACATTTTAGAATTGGCAAGCAAGTTATTTGACTATAAAAAACAGGACTAGGCAGACTAGGATTATATTTTACCCAAAAAGAATTTCAATATGTCATTTCCTGCAAGGCGTCTTCGTAGACTAAGAACATCAGAAAAAATGAGAGAGTTGATTCAGCAGACCACATTATCCTCAAGAGATTTCATTTGTCCAGTATTTATTCAAGAAGATCTAAAGACTAGAGTCAAAGTAGAATCAATGTCAGAAATTGAAAGGCTTCCATTAGAAAACGTAAATGATGAGATAGGGACAATTAGTGATTTAGGAATCCCTGCAATCATGCTTTTTGGAATTCCAACCCAGAAAGATGAAGCTGGAACTTCGGCATTTGATGATAATGGAATAGTTCAAAAAGCAATATCTCAAATCAGGAAAAATTTCGGAGATAAAATTGTCATAATGGCAGATGTCTGTCTATGCCAATTTACATCCACAGGACATTGTGGAATAATTCAAGGGGATAAAATTGATAACGATACCAGTTTAGACACTCTTGCAAAGATTGCAGTTAGTCAAGCAAAAGCTGGAGTAGATACAGTATCACCATCTGCAATGATGGACGGTCAAGTTGCTGCAATAAGAAAAGCACTTGATGATGAAGGATTTACAGATGTTTCAATAATGTCACATTCAGCTAAACATAGATCAAACTTTTACTCACCATTTAGAGATGCAGCAGAATGTGCACCAAAATTTGGCGACAGAAAGACATACCAAGTTCCATACACAAATGCAAGAGAAGCCATGATGGAAGTAGAAACAGATATCAATGAAGGAGTAGATATTGTAATGATAAAACCTGCATTATCGTATTTGGATTTAATTTCTGAGACTCGAAGGAAATTCAACATTCCAGTTTCAGCATATAGTGTATCTGGAGAATATGCATTGGTAAAAGCAGCATCACAATTAGGATATGTAAATGAAAAAGACATCACAGAGGAAATTTTATACTCAATTAAAAGAGCTGGTGCAGATATGATAGTAACATATTTTGCAAAATCTGCCTCGAAATTTCTTCAGGAATCATGAGAAACGACGAACGATTTGAAATTCAAAGAGCATTTGATTTATTGCCACATGTTGTAGGCTCAAGTTGGGCAGTGGTATGGTTCAGAATGAAAGGAATCAAAAAACCCACAAGGGAAGAATATAGAAAAAAAACATTAGAATTTTTAAAGAAAATAGAACCAGTCTTTGACTCTTATCCAAAAGAAGAGGAATTTTCAGATATTAAGAAATACATAGAATTTAGAAAAAATGAAGAATATGAGAAAATAGAATCAGGAGAAAACAAAGAAGTCGAAATTCGATATAATAGATACGTAGATTATGGCTAAATCTCGTGTTTTAATTGTTTTAAAAATTCCTTCAAGATTTTAGTTCTTTTCTTTGCTTCTGCTTTTCCAGATTTTGTATTCATCATAGACTCTAGTTTCAATAATTTTTTGAAAAAATGATCAATGGCCCATATTTTATCATCAGGAATTCTTTTTTTGCAAAAAGGATCGTCCATGTTATAAAATTGGCGCTTGAGGAAACCACTCGTCGCAAAAACTCGAGCAATTCCAATTGCACCTAAAGCATCCAACCGATCAGCATCTTGAAGAATTTTTCCTTCAATAGTAGTTGGAATTTTATTTTGTGAAAAACTATGATCACGAATAGCATCAGAGATGATCAATATATCCTCATTTGAGAAATCATATTTTTTTAAAATAATTTGTGATTTTTTTGCACTTTCAATTGAAAACATTTTAGAGCGCTTGTCAGATTTCGGATACGATACTAAATCATGCAATAATGCAGCACTCATAACAAGTTTTTCATTTGCTTTTTCTTTTTTACAGATTTTTTGGGCATTTTTGTAAACTCTCACGATATGATCAAAATCATGAGCAGGATCATTTTTGATTCTTTTTTTTACTTCTTCTTTAATTGAATCAAGTACTCTCATTTAGATTCTCCATATTTTTGGTCTGACAAACTTTAATTTTTTCTGAGTAATTAAAACAGTCCAATTAATAGATGCAAAAAGAAGGATAGCGCCTATCCCAGCACCATCAATAAGTAAAATTCCAGTAAGACGATCTTCAAAGATTTCAAAAAATGGCCTCAAAACTGTATCACCAAAATAAATCATCATCGCATAAGAAATCGTTCTGCCAAACCAAAATCCCACATAGATACTTAGGCTCTTGGCACGCATTAATCCATAGGCAATAAACAACATATTGCTTGGGAGAGGAGTAGATCCAAACAGAAAAGATGCAATTACGTATCCATATTTTTTTCGATTTAGGTATTCTCCGATAATATCAAGATTTGATTTTTGTTCTTCTCCAACAAATTTTCTAAACAATCCACTAATTTTTTTGAGAAAGAATCTTCCCATAGTAGCACCTGTAGCGCCAACCATAGCAAGAATAACAATATTTAGGGTAGGATCAAGAAGATAAAAAGATGTCAAGATGATCCAGCTTGGAGGCATCAATATTGGCGCGGCATTTACACCAATCAAAACTAGAAAAATTCCCAAATACGAAAATTCACTAAAAATTTCAAAAACATCCAACTTCTTTCAAAAATTCTGCCTCTTTTTTTGCTTCTAAACCCTTGGATCATCGTTTAGTCATAAAAAAATTTCATTACGATCTAAAAAATCATAAGAATTACAAGATTTTTACAATAATGATCATGTTTTGTAAAAAATTGGATCAATCATACAACATCTTTATAAGTAATTTTAGTATACTCTGAATATGTCCGAGTTAGTTTGGAAATGTTTTAGATGTAATTTATATTTCAAGGACGAAGAATTGGCTGAAATGCATAAAAAAATATCAAGACATTCAACAACCAAGGTAAAAGCAATTGTTGCTTAATTTTTCAATAATACTATATTCAAGTCATAATAAAATGCAGAGGGTGGGATTTGAACCCACGAACTCCTGAGAGAAGGGATTTCCTATTATGAAGATCTTGAGTCCCTCTCGGTTGACCGGGCTTCGATACCTCTGCAATGAGATTGTGTATTGACCAATATTTCTCAATTACTATTATAAAAAATAGAATATTAAACCAAATTTTCATTATTTTTTGAGAAAGCTTATAATCGTGCTAATTCGATTCAAAAATACATGGCAGAATTCATACCAATATCACAAGCAAAAAAAATGCGAAGTGGAGTCAATGTAAACGCCGAAGTAAAAAGCAAAGGAGATCCAAGAACTGTAAATCTAAAAAGTGGAGGAACAGTAGATGTCTGCGATGCAATCATATCTAACGGTGAAACTGAAGATGACCAAATGAAACTCACATTGTGGGGTGACGACATTAAAGCGGTCAATGTTGGAGATACCGTTGTGATCACAAACGGATACACAAATGAGTTCAAAGGTGAAGTATCTCTAACCAAAGGTAAATTTGGTCAGATGGAAATAAATCCTCAATAAGCAAATTACATTAAAAATTAATTTTATTTTCTATATCAGATAGTTGTAACTGTAGTTAATTAGAAACTAAAGAATTCATGAAAATTTAGATTCTAAGAAGCAAGGTTCAGGATGGTTTGTATTACTTCAATGACTTTTTTGGAATTATTAGAAGAATCTTCTTGGATTTGAAGTATTTTTGTTTTGTAATAGGTGATTGGAAGTTTAGAATCCGTCTAAACTACATCAAAAGTTTCAACTACAGATCTATTATCACTTAGACAAGGAATGGTAAGAATTGCTCAAGATGACAAAAAAATTCTTGAGTTTATTCTATCCGAATTGTTACCAAAAAAGAAATCAATGAAAAAGGAATAAGAGCATCATGGTAAAACGCAAGAGATTCAATCAAACTGCACTTCTCAAATATCTGGATGCAAAGTGCAAGAGATGTAATGTTAGTGCAAAAAAATGGATTTAACAATTCATCACAAAAATCATGATTCATCTGATACAGATTGGAAAAACATTGTAATTTACTGTAGAGAATGCCATAACATCGTAGAAGGAACCAGTAAAAAGAAGAGTCAAATGCGATAGATTGACTCTACGAGGAAAGAAAAATCACTATAACGTAAAACTGCTCCGAGGTTACGGAGTTTCAATTTCTTTGAAAAACAACAAGATAGTGCTGCGAAATGGCCGGGACATATTCTCCGGAGTCTCGGATGTCGAGGAATGGTTTGTGACAGGGATTCCCTATGAGAAGATTGTCGTTTCGGGGAAAGGATATCTGTCCACTGAGGCAATCAGGCTGCTAAATGAGAATAACAAGAACGTCATTCTGACTGACACGTACGGTCATCTGATATCTTTCATCAACGGTGGAATGCAGTCTTTTACCGGTACAAAACACAGGATTGCCCAATATGATGGGTTTAGAAATCCTGAGATTTGCAAGCAACTATCCAAAAAGACAGTTCATCAAAAGATAGAATCGGAAATCAGATTCTTGAAGATGACTGAAAATGACTCAGTCAAAGAAGGGATTTCAAAATTAGAGAAATACCGAGAGGATTTAAAATTCTCTGATCATGGGGCAATCGAGGCTAAAGTGGGCAGAATCTATTTCAGAGAATTTGCAAAACTGATTCCTTCAAGGTATGGATTTGAATCACGCAACCAACTAGGCACGGGAAATTCCAAACGGCGCGCAGGTGACGTGATTAACGGACTCCTCAACTACGGATATACTGTTCTTGCAGGGGAAATCTCAAAGTTTGTCTGCGGGTTTGGGCTGGATCCCTACTATGGCTTCATGCACAAGCCCCATACTGGATTTCAGCCCCTGGTGTATGATATCATGGAGCCGTTTAGGTGGCTAGTTGATTATTCTGTATGGAAGATTGCAAACAACAAGGAGAAGCGGAATAGAATCAAACTCAAGGAATTCGTGTTTACGAAAAATGGCTCGGTAGTATTAGATGAGAATTTGATAAGGCGATTCCTGGAGAGATTGAGAGAACATTTCAGATGGAGCGAGAATACAAGTTTAATTCGGGCAGGAAGATGAAAAATGGAATGTCAATGTGCCAGGAAATAACTATTGTAAAAATCTTCATAGAATCAACATTGAATAAAAAAAATAGTTAAACCTAAGAAATAATTTATGAAAATATGGGTAATGATAATGATTTAGAATACATTCTTTTGAGAAATTATTTAGAATTAACAAATACATCTAGAGGATTATTGCTTAGAATGGATTTTGATGCATTAGAAAAAATTGAATCTAATACATGGTTTCATAAATTTGAAGGTGAAGACATTGAGAAAGGAAAAAGAATCGTAAAAAGTATAATCCAACAAGAAATAATTGCCAAAATTATGATCTACATTGAAGATTTAGCAATAATTTCAGAATCATTGTCAAGAGGAGTAAACTATTACACATTATTAGATAAAAAAGAAACTCCTGAAGGAATTCAAGATGTAGGAGATATTTTAAAAGAATTCTTTGAAAGTATAGATAAATTATCTCAAAAAGATTTTTCAAAAATTATGAGTCTTGGAAATCCGGAAGGATATGCCATTAATGGCGAAGAAAAACAATTACTGGAAAAAGCATTAGAGTTTGAGAAAGAAGAATATACAAAAACTTTTAAAAAATTGAAAGACTTTGGGACAGAACATCATGCAGTATTCAGAAGATACAAACATGCAGGATTTTATTCAAAAAAGGACGGTTATGCAATTTGCACTGTTGAAGTTAAAAAAAATACGTTGAATTTGTGTTATTCTGTAACAAAAAAGGACATTATTACAGTAAATTCATTTGTTAAAGACTTGACGGGAAAGGGACATTGGGGGATTGGTAATTACATGTCAGAAATAAAAACTGAAATGGACATAGAAAAATCTATTCCTCTGATAGAAAAAGTTCATAATTTTAAAGTAAAATAATTTAAAAATCGATTAAATCGACATACATAATTGTGTTTAAGAAACTTAGCTGAATGTCTCAATAATCATTTCAAAAATAAACTAGATCCTATCAATACAACTATTATTGAAATGTCTATTTTTTGTTGATTGTCAATAAACTAGTTTACTCTTCAATAGCAAAATAAAATTATTTTTTATTTTGTTTTGCTAAAAAATCCATAAACAGTTCTCCCTCATATTCTACATAATCCTCTATTACTTTAGTTTCAATATCCTCTAGAAACTGAGTGTATACAGTTTCACGTTCATGCTTTAATGGAGGGGAGCAGAAACACATCTCAGACCATTGGATTACGTTTGGTTCAGTTATCTTGGCACGCTTCATTGAATTTACAATCTCTTGTCCATCTGGCTTTTGATTTTGAATTGTTCCGTCAGTCAGTTTTTGATAAAATTCAGCTATTTTTTCTTCAATGTACCTAGCTTTAACTGAATAAATTGCCACAAGTTTGTGTTGTATTGGATATTATTATTTTTAATTGATATTTTCAATTTAGTGCAAAATCTTGCGAATGACAAACCAGATCCAATCTTAAGACATACCTTTTGGAGATATATTATGAGCATAAGATTCCAATACCGTTGAAAACATTTTATCATTCTTTTGCTGTAGATGCACCTATTGACAAGGTATGGGGTTTCTATACTGATTTACATCATTTAGAAATAATCACCCCCAAAAGATTAGATTTTAAGATAATAGAATCAAGCAGCAATAAAATAACACAGGGACAAACTGCCCATTTTTCAAGCAAGCTACTGACCAGAATGACCTGGAAAACCAAGATCACAGTCTGTAAACCATACACGTATGTTGATGAAATGAGCAATGCACTATTCAAACACTGGAGGCATACTCATGTTTTTCACAAGATAAATGAAAATCAAACCAAGGTAACAGACGAGGTTGAATTTGAATTGCAGTATGGATTTATTGGAAAAATGTTTGAATGGTATGCTCTAGATAAACTCAAAAAAATCTTTGCGCATAGACAACAGGCAACGATTGAATATTTGAGTAATCTTTGAACCATTTTAGAGTGTAAAATCCAGAGGCCTAAAATTTCAAGAATTAACTATTTTTTAGAATAGTGTAAACTCTTTGCCCCTAAATTTCAAGGAATTTTATTATTTCAAAATAAATTTACGCTGGGCTGATTACTGTCTCTTTTCTACTCACAAGATAAACCCCAAGAATCATGATTCCTGCTGCTGCAATTTGATGCCAACCAATCTGTTCTGCCAAAAGTAGGGTAGACGCTATAAGACCAAATACGGATGACATTGAAAATATTGTAATTGTTCTTACGGTACCTATTCTCTTTAGTCCCTGTAAGAAAAAATAAAGTGACGCTGCAAAACCAATAGAACCAAGCATCAAGATTGGAATTATCTGGTCTACTTCGATGTTGATATCTACTCTGAATACCAATAATGCAATTGCAAATAGCATTACTCCTCCTATTGCAGATTTTATCTGGACGATATTTGCAATATCCATTTTTTGTGCAAGGTATCTGCTCAGGTTGTTATCAAGTGCCCAAAACAACATAGATAAAATTAGCAACATATCCTTGTAATGAATATACTGTAAGCTAAAATCAGCAAAATCCAAATTAGTAGTTATGATTACCATACCAGATAGAACCAAAAGAATTGCAATCCATCCAACAAATCTTAGTCTCTCTTTGAAAAACATCACTGCAAGTAAAACAGAAAAGAATACCTCGCCATTTACAATTAATGCAGCATCAGATGCACTTGCATGTGTCAATCCTGTAAAATACAAACTAGGTGCAATAACAGCACCGCAAATCGCTATTGAAAAAATCAACAAAAGATCTTTTCTTGTAATGTTTTTCTTTTTCTTTTGTGCAAAAGGACTCAAAGTAACAGCCGATATGATGTAAACCATAGATGCAAGCAAAATAGGATCAACCGAAGAAACAAGGGGCTTTGCTACAACGGATACCGAGCCAAACATGATGGCAGCCAAAACTGCAAACAAGTAACCAAGGCGTTGATTACTGTATTTTTGGGTCAAATCCATGCCTTTAGAATTGCAGATTTGTTTATTTTAAGTCAGAGTTGTTTTTTTGGCATTACTTTGTATGTACTTACAAAAATAGTGCAAAATCTTTGCCACTAACTATATCCCCATACATGTTGTACTTCCATTCAAATTTGAACCAAATTATTTTAAGATCTAAAACTTTACGAGACGCGTCATATTATCAGGCATAAAACGGGGGATTTCTATTTTTTACTCTGTTAATAAACTCGTTAACACTTATCAGTAGATTATGCATAACGGTGTAAATTAATTATGAATTTTTTCGGAGTTATTTCTCAATAACTTCTTTTATTGTTTTGATTATTTTTCAAATCCACGAGCAGTACTATTGTTCCAATAACTGAAATAATTATTCCAAAAATAAGTAAAAATCCAGAGAGAGTAAGAACTAAAACCACATTCATAATTGAGGAATCGGAATTTGATAGAGGATCAAAATTATCGGGATCTTCAGAAAACATTGCTAAAACATTAACATTTCTTGTTCCAATATTTTTAACTTTTAGATTTAATGTGTCAGATTGAGGAATTTCCAATATATCAAAATGAATAGATTCATTTTGAATAAAATCACCATAATCATTGCCAAAAATATTTGAAATGTTTATTGATAATTTATCTCCAGGCTGATAATCAACTATTCCAATACCCCACATTAGTGGCACATCTGATGAAAATGTACTATAGGAAAAATAAGCAGAATCATCAGACATGATTTGAATTTCATTTGTAATTTCATTAAACATTCCTTCAAGTAATGAATCAGAAAAATGGTTTATTTCAGAAATGTTATTTGGAACAATTGAAGATACCATTGAAAGTGAGATTATTACTAATGCCAATCCCAGTGTAGAAATTATTGGACCACGTTTTTTCATAATCATATTATGAAATCAGATCTACTTTTATGTTCTAGAAATAGTATTGTGAGACTTATCGTTTAGACTTCTTCAATACTTTCTTTTTAGCTGCAGTTTTTCTTGCTGGTTTCTTTTTAGAAGACTTACGTTTCTTTGCCAAAAGTTCTCGTAATTTTGATGATGCCTTTTCTAATGCGTTTTTAATAGATTCTTCAGTTTTGATTCGTCTTTCTAATTCTTTTTCAAGTTTTTGAGCAGCTTTGCGACTTTCAGTTCTTGTCTCACGTAAAGTTGGTTTTGATTTTGTTTGTTTTTGAATTTTTGAGTCAATTTTTGATTTCACATCTGAATAATTTAAAACATCATCAGAGATTTTTTTAGCAGTTTTTTGCCTGCTTTTGATTTCAGATTCTAATTCTTGGACATGGTTATTTAATGAGTTTAATCTAGCCTCAGCATTCTCCTTTTCTTCAGGATTTTCAGCAAATTCTATTTCTTGTTGGGTTTGTTCTATTGCCTCTTTTTCTCTAATTAGTTTTTCTTGTGCTGCAGCCATCAATCTTTCAATACTCTCCAATTGCGAGGTTTTTTGTGTGAGTAGAGTAGATACATCAGATACATCTTCTCGTTCAGATTCAATTTTTTTATCGATGGTAGTTAAACCAGATGAAGAACGTCTTTCAGCAGAACGAACTTCTTTGAATTGTTTTTCAGCTTTTTGTCGAAGTTTTGATGCTTCCTGTTTCTTTTTTCTTAATTGAATTACTAATTTTTCTATTGATGCCAATGATACAATCAAAGAAAAAGAGTCGGTTAAGTTGTTAATATAATCAGGATTTGACTTACCAGTTAAGAAAATTAACTAACTTTGATCGCAAAAATCATTTTTTAAAAAATATTAGTTAAGAGAATTCAATAAAAGTGTGGATTTTCATCCAAAAGATTTGCCAATATCAAAGACATATGATCTAAAAGATGAAAAAGATGCAGTAGATGCAGTTGAAGATATGATAAAACTTGGATTTAAAGAAAGGAAAGAAGGATTCAGAGTTCTCATTCCAAAAGAATCAAAAATTGCTAAAAGAATTGGATACTCTGTAACAACTGGAGTAACTCATGGACTAAGACAAAAAAATGAAATTCGAGATATTAGATATTGGACATATCATCATGATGATGAACATTATGCAATAGTTTTGATAAGCAATTCTGCGTTAACTGAATTAGGTTTTTAATTTCTCAAAAATTTTGTAAAGTTTTGTTTGTTTAGCCATTACTCCAGCAAGCATTATTCCAATTACGGTTCCTCCAATAACATCCATAGGATAATGTTGTAAAACATAGATTCTGCTAAGTGAGATCATTGCAGGATACAAGAACATCAAATATGCGCCACGTGGAAATCGTTCTGAAAGTGCATAACCTAAAATTATTGCAAAAATCATTGATCTTGCAGCATGTCCAGAGGGATATGAGGCATCAAATCCACCCTCACAGAATAAAGCAAAGGTATCACGGCTAATTGTCACAGGAAATTCCACTCCTTCATACTCAAAATCAGGCCTATTCCTATCTACACCGCATTTGATATAGCCTGTAAGGAGTGTGGATATCACGATTAGAATCATAAGAGTAATTCCGATTCTTCGGGTTTTTGGAATAATTAAAACTACAATTCCAAACATCAACATATTGAAAACATCACCACTTTCTGTGATATACTGCATAATGATGTCAACTGTAGGATTTCCGACATTTTGTGAGAAAAATAAAACTACACTTTGATCAAAGCTATCAGTCATTCCCGAATAAACAAAGCTAGTAAAAATAAGAAATAATGCAGTCAATAAAATAAAGGAACGAGACCTTATATCAAAAATCCAATTTTGCAATTAATTAAACCTCAAGTTTGTAGTTTTTAATTTTTGTCAGCAGATAAGTTTTGAAATTATGAATCACAGTTTGTAAATAATATTAGTGAAAATAAATGATCGGCTCAAAGAATTTAACCAAGTGGATAATAGAAAGGGTGTGAAGGTACTCACAGTAGATGATTTTGACCTAAAAGGCAAGACTGTTTTTTTAAGAGTGGATATGAATTGCCCAATAGATCCAGACACAATGGAAATTTCAGGTACCAAAAGAATTGAAGAAGCCATTGAAACTTTACAATCACTAAAAGAAGCCAAAGTTGTTGTTGCATCACATCAAGGAAGAGTTGGGAATGACGATTATACAGGAATGGATAAACACGCAAAAGTTCTTGAGAAATTAATGAATAGAGAAATTAAATATGTTGAAGACACAATTGGTGAAGCTGCACAAAATGCAATTAAAAATTTAGAGGATGGAGAGATTTTACTTTTAGACAATCTAAGATTATGTGCAGAAGAAAATTATGAATTTACACCAGAAAATGCTGCAAAAACAATCATGGTTTCACGATTATCAAAATTGTTTGATCTATGTGTTTTAGATTCCTTTCCGAGCGCACATAGATCACACCCATCAATTGTTGGATTCCCACAAGTCATTCCTGCATGTGCAGGAAGAATTGTTGAGAGAGAAGTGAGAAACCTTGATGAGATAATGACAGTAGCCAAGGCACCACATGTGATTGTCCTTGGAGGCTCCAAAGTGCCAGACAGATTGGAGGCAATCAAGATGCTAATTAAGAATGGGCGGGCAGATCATATACTTTTGACAGGATTAATCGGTAATGTGTTCATGCGTGCACAAGCCAGAATCAAATCTCCTCTTGGAATTAAAAGAGAAGACGAAGTTGTTGCAAAGGCACATGCTCTAATCGGCGAATATCCAGATGTATTTACCACTCCTGTGGATATTGCAATTGATAAAGATGGAGCAAGAGTAGAGATGGATGTAAGAGATTTACAGATAGGAGATAAGATTTATGATCTGGGTCCAAAAACCGTGGAACACTATTCTAAGATAATCTCAAGTGCGGGAACTGTTTTTATCAGCGGACCTGCAGGATTTTTTGAAAAGGAAAATTTCAGTTTTGGAACTCGAGGTCTACTTGATGCAGTTGCAAACTCTATGGCAACCAGTCTTGTCAGTGGAGGCCACTTGACTACTGCACTAAAAGAACAGGGACTGGAAGAAAAAATCAACCACATTAGTACTGCAGGTGGTGCACTAGTGCTTTATCTTACAGGAGAAAAACTTCCAATGATCAAAGCATTAGAGGATGCTGCTATAAAATACAGAACTAAATAAAAGATTCACAAGAAGAGTTCGGACAGATTCTTTCTTCAGATGGCCCAAGATAGATATCATTGTTACAAGAATTGCAATGAAGTTTTTCAATTGGATCAAATAGTTTCATCCATATCGTTGTAAAGTTCTGGGCAATGTTTCTTGCAAGACCAGAGTCACAAATTTCGTTAAAAAAGGATTCAGTATCATCAATTATCCAAGAAGGATCAAGATCACCATTTTTTTTTATGATTTCAAAAATTTCATCATTTGTGAATTTACCATCAGGATCATTAAATTTTTCAAAAATTATTTTTCGTATTTGCAATGAAATTGGTATTGTGGGAGTGAAATCACTCATATTAGTACAGATTTGCTGCCTCTTCTTTTAGTTTATCTGCATCAGGGGCATCTTCTAAATTCTTTCCAATGTAGGTATAAAGAGCAGATTTCAGTACTTTGAGAGAAAGCAAGGCACATTTTATTCTGACAGCCTGAAGATGCTCTAGACCCAATTCACTTAACACGTCATTTTTTTCTATTGCTCTTGCTTCATCAAGGGTCTTACCCTTTGTAATTTCAGTTAGGACAGAAGAGCAAGCCATACAAATTGCACATCCTTTTCCATGAAATTTAATATCCGTTACTTTGTTATCATCAATTTTCATGTCAATGTCTATACTATCACCGCATAGTGGATTTGAATCATGAAAAGTGACATCGTGATTTTCAATTTCTCCGTAATTAATTGGATTTCTAGAATAATCCACAATCATTTCATGATAAATATCTGCATTACCACTCATAATTTGAACACCTTTGCCACAATTTTTAATGAATTTACCAGAATATCAATGTCTTCTTTAGTATTGTAAATGTAAAAACTAGCCCTTGATGTTGCTGCAACATTTAGTCGCTCCATTAACACTTGTGCACAGTGATGTCCAGAACGTACTGCAATTCCTTCTTCATCAATAATTTGAGCAACATCATGAGGATGTACATCTGCAAAATTGAATGAGATCACACCACCGCGTTTCGACATATCCTTTGTGCCATAGATATGAAGTCCTTTGACTTCAGATAATTTTTCGATAGCATATTTTGTTAGCTCAATTTCGTGTTCTCTTATATTATCCATTCCAATTTTTGTAAGATAATCAATTGCAGATCCTAATCCCACAACATCTGCAATGTTTGGAGTTCCTGCTTCAAATTTGTATGGCAAATCATTCCAAGTTGTTTCATATTTGTGAACTTCTCGAATCATGTCACCGCCACCCTGAAATGGCACCATGGTTTCCAAAACAGATTTTCTAACCCACAAAACACCAATTCCTGTTGGGCCTAACATTTTGTGTCCAGAAAATGCAAAAAAGTCACAGCCCAATTTTTTAATGTCAACTTTCATGTGAGGTACTGCCTGAGCACCATCAATTAGGGTAAGAACCCCTGCTGCCTTGCATTTTTCAATGATTTTTTCAGCATTAGTAATTGTTCCAAGAACATTTGACATTAGACTAAAGGTTACAAGTTTGACTTTACCTGTTGCAAGATATTTGTCAAGATCATCTAAAATTAATTCACCATTATCATCCATTCCAATGTATTCTAATTTAGCATGTTTCTCTTGAGTAACAAGTTGCCATGGTACAATGTTGCTGTGGTGTTCATATTCAGTAGTAACTATAATGTCATCCTCGTTAATATGGGGTCTGCCCCATGCATATGCAACTAGATTAATTGCTTCAGTGGTGCCCCTAACAAAAATAATTTCTTGACGATTTTTAATGTTAATGAAATTTGCAATTTTATCTCTAGTTGCCTCATAAGCCTCAGTAGATTCTTCAGCTAGTGCATATACTGCTCTGTGGATATTTGCGTTGTGATTTTGATAATAATCAGTAATGGAATCAATTACTTGATTTGGTTTTTGTGTAGTAGAAGCATTATCAAGATAAACAAGTTTTTTGTTATCTCGAACAGTTCTTTGAAGTATTGGAAAATCTTTTCGTATATTTTCAAATAATGATTCTGTACTTTGCATATCTTAAAGCTCCACGTAAATTTCGTTGGCATCTATTTTAACATTGTATACCTTAAGAGGAGTTTCTGCAGGAAGATTTTGAGGCTCACCATTCTCTAAATTAAAAACAGAAAGATGTAATGGGCATCTCACACCTTCTTCACTGAGAAAGCCTGTAGAAAGATCTGCATCCGCATGAGTGCAGATTAAATCAGTTGCGTGAATTTTTCCTTTAAGATTAGCTAGTAGAAGTTTTTTATCATCATGTACAAATCCAAAAAGTTGTCCTTCTTTTACCTGCTCCAAATTGCAAGCTTTAATCCATTCTGACAAATTAATCATCGATACTTGTAGTGTTGTTCAATTTCTGCGTCTTCGTTATAACGTGTCTCTTCTACTTCAACAAATTTAGTTAATTCGGCATCCGTGTTAATAGTCAGTTCACGATTTTCCCATTTAGATTCAATAAGATATGCAATCCATGCCCTTACTTGGAATGACATTTTCCTTGAAAGTGGTTCTAAGAATCCCTCAACAATGGTTCTTTCTGCCTCTTCGTGAGTAAGACATCTAGTTTTAAGATAAAATATTTGCTCTTCGTCAATTTGTGCAACAGATGCAGAGTGTGTAGCCTTTACATCATTTGTGAATATTTCCAGTCCAGGAATTGCATCAGATTTTGCATCTTTATCTAAAAGAATAGAACGACCAGACAAAAATGAATTTGACTTTGCAGCATGTTCTTTAATTCTAATCATTCCTTTGAAAAGAGATTTTGATTTGTTCCTAAGAATTGATTTTTCAACTACCCTTGCATCAGTAGATGGGCTTTCATGATTCACATTAGTTTGAATATCAAATGATTGTTCATCATTTCCAAATATTACTTCAGAGTCATTTGCAGATGCACCACTACCATTAAGAAAATATTCAATCTTATATCTAGATAAAATAGAACCAAATAATCCAGAATACCAATTTACTTTGGCATCTTGTGCCAAATCAGTACGTCTTGTTGAAAAGTTTACTGTATGCTGATCCATTAACTGCAAAGTTGTAACATCTAGTTGTGCATTTGCTGCAAGAGTTGTGTTTAGTAATTCAAGATATGCTGGTTGTTTTTCTGTTTTAGGAGAATAGATTTCTTGGACAATTGTAGCTTTGCTGCTTTCATCTGCAAAGATAATATTTCTAGCGATAGTAGAATTACCATCTTCTGAAAGACATGCCAAAAAGTGAATTGGTTTATCCAAGATCAGATTACGTGGAATGTGGATGAATATTCCTGAATTAAAGGCGGCATTGTTTAGGGCAGTAAATTTATCATCATTTGAATTTGAGGCTTCTAGTGCTTTTTTTACCAGTTCAGAATTATTTTTAATTGCATCAGATATTGAAGAAATTACAAGTCCTTTTGATTTTAGTTCATCAGAGATATTGATTTTGTGAACATTTGTTCCAATCTGGATAATGCATGTTTCATTTTCTAACTCAGTTAGTCTTTTGTTTAAGAAACTAGGAATTGTTTCAGTAGTAGATGTTGAAAGTAATACTTTTTCTGGATCCATTTTTTTGGCATCAGTATATTTGTTGTAAAGAGGAGACATTTCAATTGGGAGACTATCATAGACGGTTAGTGAATTTTTTCTATAATCTTTGAGCCATTCAGGTTCATTTCTTGATGAGGAAATATCAGCGATATGGCTTGTATTGAGTTTTGAGAGTGTTTCTTGAGACATTTTTAATCAAAGTGGTATTGGGAGTTTATCCCACAGAGTCATCCATCTCTAATTTGATTAGTCTGTTCAGTTCTACTGCATATTCCATTGGTAGTTCTTTTGTGAATGGCTCCATGAAGCCATTGACAATTAATGAAAGTGCTTCTTCTTCAGTGAATCCTCTAGTCATCAAGTAGAAGATTTGCTCATCACCAATTTTACCAACTGTTGCTTCGTGGGTAATGGTTGCATCTTCCTGATTAATTTCCATGTATGGATATGTATCAGTCTTGGATGTATCATCTAATAGTAATGCATCACATCTTACAGTGGCTTTAACATTTGTAGCACCTTTTGCCACATTGAGTAGTCCTCTGTAAGTTGAACGTCCATCTAGTCTGCTTACTGACTTTGATGTGATTTTAGATGTAGTGTTTGGTGCAAGATGAACCATTTTGGCACCTGTATCTTGATGTTGACCCTTTCCTGCAAATGCAATAGAGAGTGTTTCACCATATGCTCGTTCACCCATAAGATAAATTCCAGGATACTTCATTGTCAGTTTACTTCCAATGTTTCCATCAATCCATTCTACTGTTGCACCTTCATATGCATAAGCACGTTTTGTAACCAAGTTATACACATCGCTACTCCAATTTTGGATTGTTGTGTATCTTAATTTAGCATCCTTGTGTGCAACTAGTTCTACAACTGCAGAGTGAAGTGATTCTGAAGAATAAACAGGAGCAGTACATCCTTCAATGTAGTGAACTTCTGAGCCTTCATCAGCAATGATCAATGTTCTTTCAAATTGACCTATGTTTTCAGCATTGATTCTAAAGTATGCTTGTAGAGGCATGTCAACTTTGACACCTGGTGGAATATAGATAAATGAACCGCCACTCCAAACTGCACTGTTTAGTGCTGCAAATTTGTTATCCTCTGGAGGAATAATTTTACCAAAGTATTTTTTAAAAATCTCTGGATGTTCTTTAAGAGCTGCATCAGTATCTAAGAATAGAACACCTTGTTTTGCCAAATCCTCTCTTAGACTATGATATACAACTTCAGATTCATATTGTGCGCCAACACCTGCTAAGAATTTCTTTTCAGCTTCTGGAATTCCAAGTTTGTCAAATGTTTTTTTGACATTGTCTGGTACATCATCCCAGTTCTTTTCTACTTTGTCAGATGCTTTTGCATAATAGTAAATATTTTGGAAATCGATAACACTAAGATCTCCGCCCCAAGTAGGCATTGGTTTTTTCATAAAAATTTCAAAAGAACGTAATCTAAAATCAAGCATCCATTGTGGTTCATCTTTCATTTTACTGATGCTAATCACAGTTTCCTTAGACAGGCCTTTCTTGCTAAGGTGGACATATAGTTCTGTAGAGTCTTTAAAATCATATTTGGAATAATCCATGTCGAGGTTTTCAGTTGCCATGTTCATCATAACCCCGTTATATTATAAATACATGAGGAAAAATAGGCACAGCTAAATAGCTTTAGCTAAACATTGAACATTTCAAAATAATGACGAATTGTTTTAGTCACTTTCTACTACCTTCTAAAAGTCCGGAGTCACCGGGGATTATGTCAATATGTTTTGAAAGATCTTCGTTATTTTCAAAAATGGAGCCACAATATGCACATATAGATTTTTTTTCAGACATATTATTGATGAATCTGATTTTATGTATCCTTTATTCAGCATCGTTTTGTTTGGATATAGTAAATAATGAATTGTAATTCTTGAAAACTTTTAAAATTATTATGAAAAAACAGACTTTAGTGTATCAAATGCTCCAGCAACTGTATGAACTTGAGATACAATATTTTTAACATTAAATTTTTTCAATTCATCTGAAGTGAATGGACCGATAGAGACCACAGATAATTTTGCAAGATTTTCAAGTAATTTATCTTCACCATAATCTTTTGACATTATCTCAAAGAATCCACGTACAGATGATGCGCTTGTAAATACTACACCATCCACTTTATTCTGAGAGAATAGTTCTCTGAATTCATTCCACTGAGTAGTATCTCTAAATGCACAAACATCATAGAGATGAATTTCTAATACATCAATTCCAATTTTGTTTAATAGTTCTTTTAGAAAGGGTGTAGATGCACCACTGCGTGGAACAATTACTTTTTTCCCAGCTGCATTGATTTGTGTGAATTCTTCACCTACTCCAACAGATGAAAATGTAGTAGGTTGAAGGTTAACTTTGATTCCTTCATTTTCAAGGGCAATTGTTGTTTTTGGTCCAACAGACATTACAATAGTATTTGCAACAGATAATTGCAGTTTATCTAATTTACCAACATGTTTTGCAGTATCAAAAAGTAGTTTGACCGCTTTTGAGCTCATAAAAACAGAATAATCAGGATTATATTTCTCAACAGATTCTAAAAACTCATCAACTATTTGTTCTCCCTTACTTACAAGTTCAATTGTAGGTAATGGGAGTGGTTTTACATTAGTTTGTTCAGCCAGTGAAATAAATTCTGTAGCATCATCCTTAGAACGAGTTATAGCAATAGTTTTTCCATCAAGCATTATTTCCACCCAATAGTATCTGACAAATCAACGACATTTCCAATAATGATATTTGTGGGAGGAGTTATTTTATTTTCTTTAACTTTTTTTGCAATGTTTGTAACTGTTCCTTTGATCATTTTTTGGTTAGGCGTAGTCCCATTTTGAATTACAGCCACAGGGGTCTGTTCATCCATGCCTCCAGCAATAAGCTGTTTACAAATAACATCAATTCTTGAAAGTCCCATCATTATCACAATTGTATCAACAGATTTTGCCAGTCTTTTCCACTTTACAATCTCTTGTTTCTTTTCAGGATCTTCATGGCCTGTAACAAAAACTACAGATGAGGCATGTTTTCTGTGAGTCAAAGGGATACCTGCATAGGTTGCAGAGCCAATTCCAGAAGTAATTCCTGGAACAATTTCGTATTTTACTTTATGTTCTTTTAGAAATTCTGCTTCTTCACCACCACGTCCAAAGATTATAGGATCTCCACCCTTTAATCTAACAACATTTTTTTTTGATTTTGCGTATTTTACCATCAAATCATTTGTGGTATTTTGATGAGTGGTATCGTCTCCTACTGCTCTGCCAACGTAAATTTTTTCGGCAGACTTTGGAATCATTGAAATTATTTTTTTACTTACTAATCTATCATACAAAACAACATCTGCCTTTTTGAGTAATTCAACTGCACGCAGTGTAATTAATTTATGATCTCCAGGACCCGCTCCAACAAGATACACTTTTCCAGTCATGTCTTATTCCATTCCTCTACTTTTTCTCTCCAATTTAATGCAAGATCATTTACTCCTTTCTCTCGCAATTCTTCTCCGGCATTTTTTCCAAGGGATTGAGGATCATTTTTGCTACCAGTTTTACTTACTTGTAATGATTGTTTTCCATCAACAGAAAATGCAGATACTGTCAATGTCATTTCAGAACCGTTTGATTTTGCATATGCACCTAGTGGAAATCTACAACCAGAATCCACATAGTCAGACAATGTTCTTTCTGCCTCAATTTCTAATCTAGTATCTACATCTTCAATTTTTTTTAACATTGAAATTGTGTTTTCATCATCTACTCTAGCGACAATTGCAATTGCACCTTGTCCTGGGGATGGAGAAAAATTATCTATTGATAAAGGAGTAAAGTTTACATCAATTCCCAATCTTGAAATACCAGCTTGTGCAAGAACTATTGCATCAAAATTTTCACCAGATGTTTTTTTTATTCGGGTTTCAATATTTCCTCGTATTGGTTTTACTGTAACATCAGGTCTGATTCTTGAAACCTGAACTGCACGTCTAAGTGAACTTGTTCCAATTACTGCGCCTTCCTTAATATTTTCCAAGGATGATCCATCTGATGAAATAAAGACATCATTTACTGCTTCACGTTTAGGAATAGATGCAATGACTAAACTCTCATCTAACTCTGAAGGAACGTCCTTAAGACTATGTACTGCAAAATCAATCTCTTTTTGAGCAACTGCTCTATCAACTTCTTTTTCAAAGATTCCTTTCTGATTTATTGTAAATAATGGTCTAGAATCAGTGTCACCCTTTGTGGTGATGGATTTAATTTCATACTCGCAATCAGGATTTACTTTTTTTAGTTCTGAAATCACCCAGTTTGTCTGAGCGATGGATAATTGACTTCCTCGTGCACCTACTATATACTTCAATTTTTCACCGATTTTAGTGCTGCATCATATGCATCAAGTGTTTTGTTTAGATCATTTTCAGTGTGAGCGTCAGATAGAAAGACCACTTCAAACTGTGAAGGGGCTATGAATATTCCTTTTTTTAATAATGTTCTAAACATTTTTTGAAATTTCTTAGAGTCTGCTTTTTTAGATGTCTCATAATTAATCACAGGTTTGTTTGTAAAGAAAATCTGAAACATTGATGCTGTAAAGTTGATTTGGTGTGGAATATTCATGTCAGTGGCCATATCATCAAGTGCAGTAGTAAACAACAGATTGAATCGTTCCAGTTTAGAGTAGAGTTTATTTTTTAGTTTGTTAATTGTCTTAATTGAGCTAATTGCAGCACTAACAGAAATAGGATTTCCTGCAAAGGTACTTGCTTGGTAGACTTTGCCTCCAGGAGATAGTAAATCCATGATTTCTTTTCTACCACCTACGGCAGCAATTGTAAATCCATTGCTCAAGGCTTTTGCCATTGTAGTAATGTCGGATTTTATTCCAAAATATTCTTGAGCTCCACCAGGTGCCACCCTAAACCCAGTAACAACTTCATCGAAAATTAATGGAATGTTATTTTCTTTGGTAATTTTTTGTAAATCATAAAGGAAATTCTTTTCAGGTAAAATCAAACCTATGTTAGCCAAGATTGGTTCAACAATCACTCCTGCAATGTCTTTATTTTTTTGTATTGTCCTTTGTAGATCTTCTATATTGTTATACTGTACAACCAAAGTGTTTTTTGATACCTCATCTAATCCACCATCTGAAACTGAAATACCATTATGTGCAGAACCAGAACCAGCTTTTACCAGCACAGAGTCATGTGCACCATGATAACATCCTTCAAATTTAATTATTTTTTTCTTTTTTGTAAAACCACGAGCTAATCTGATTGCAGTCATTGTTGCCTCACCACCAGTATTCACCAATCTAACTTTGTCAATTGATGGAAAATTTCCAATGATTAGTTTTGATAATTCAATTTCAGATTCTGTTGGAGTACAGTAAAGAGTTCCTTTTGAAAGTTGATTGGATACGGCAGTGATGATTTCTTTTCTTCTATGTCCTAACAGTAATGCGCCATATCCATTACAAAAATCAACATACTTTTTGTTCTCTACATCCCAAAGGTATGCACCGTTTGATTTTTTTGTAAAGAAAGGATATGGTTCAAAATATCTGACAGGGCTATTTACTCCTGAAGGAATGACTTTCTTGGAATCTGAGAATAATTTGGAATTAGTCATCAACATAGGCTAAACTAGGTCATTATTATTCGTAAAAGACATGTTTTTTCTAGTTTTTTAGGCATGAATTAAGCAATAGATGAGGTTTTAGATTTTTCTTTCATTCTTTGAGTATGAAATTTTTTCCTAAACAAAAATGCAACAATTATTGTTCCAACATAGGGTGCACTCCAATAAAGCCACAGATTGTCCAACATTCCAGACAACAAAGCCGGTGCCAGTGCTCTTGCAGGATTCATTGATGCACCAGAAATAAATGCCAAAAAAAAGATATCCAATCCAACTATACCACCTATTGCGATTCCGCTAAATCCTTTCAATCCCTTAGTATACACCACAGTAAATATTACTGCCATAAGTAAGGCAGATGCTAAAACTTCTACTGGAAATATTAATAATATTGAATATTCATAGTTTGGCGCATTAGCTCCAAGGCTTGCATCTTTTCCAATAAAGGTCATTACAAACAGAGAACCTAGTATTGCACCAATAATTTCAGCTGTAAAATACCAAATGATTTGGATTTTGGAAATATGACCTGTAATATAGTACCCAATTGTTACAGCAGGATTGAAATGAGCAAGAGAAATTTTCCCAAATGAATAAACACCAATGATTAATGCAATAAATGGAGTGACAGCTGCAAACCATATTCCATATGGGCCACCGATTTGAACATCATATACAATAGAACCTGTTGCAAAAATTACTAGAATGAATGTACCAATTAGTTCTACAATAAAGATTTGAAGATTAGAATACATCATTATTGATCCTCTAATTTTTTAATGAGATTCAATACCTCGTTTTTTATTTGATCACGAATTTTTCTTAATTCTTCAATGTCCTTGTCTTTTGGATCAGAGATGTTCCAGTCAATTACATCCTCTACAAATAATGCAGGACATGATTCTTTATCTATACATCCCATATTGACAGTGATTGATTGTGCAATCATTTCATTTGTCAACTCTTTTGGTTTTTGCTCAATGATGTCAATTCCAATCTCTTTCATGACATCAATTACATTTGGGATAAGTTGAGATTTTGGATTAGTTCCTGCACTAATAACATCAAACTGAAGAGCAAATTTTCTAAGAAACCCCTCTGCCATCTGACTGCGACCAGCGTTTTCTACGCACACAAAAAGGATTTTTTTGGATTCAGCCATAAAATCAAATAAATATTAGTTTATATAAATTTAAATTGATATGAATGGAGTCAGCCTCTTAAAATGCATTTGTGATGAAACAAGATTTGAGATTCTAGAGTTATTACAAAAAAACAGAGAGATGTGTGTAAATGATTTTGTTAGAAAATTAAAGAAAGACCAACCACTAGTATCACACCATCTAAAGACGTTGAAAAAATGTGGTATCGTTAAATCAAGAGATGAAGGGAAAAAAGCAATGTATTCAATTTCAAATAACCAACTATCAGTGTTGATTTCAAGTGTTACAAATGCTAGTAAGAAAATACCAGTTCTTTGTTCAAATGATTCTTGCTGCTAAAATTTTTCAGTTCTTACTACACCAACATCACTGACATAGAGCACTATAGCAAAATTTGCAAACAATGTTCTTGAGATCTCCTCGATTACATCAGATAGTTTTTCTTCGCGCATAATTACTTCGACTTTAACATTTTTTTCATTCTTGAATCCCTGACCACGTAAACCACGTGCTCCGTTTCCGTCTACCTCGTAAGTTGTATACCCTGTAATTTTATGATTTTTTAAAATTTGAATGATATTTTTTTGAGCAAGAATTTCACAGGTGATTGTAAGTAATTTTATGTTATAGAGTTTCATATCCAGTTATTTACGATATAATTGAATAAGTCTATCGATCCTTCCCCATTGTGAACAATTGATGAAATTGTAAACATTATTGGCAACAATACAATAATGTTGTAAGGGAATGTAATTCCTAATGCAGAAGTAATGTAAAAACTAGGCTTTGCTTGAGGAATTGCATGGCGCAATACAGCAGGTGCAGCAATAAATGAAGCACTGGCTAATAACAATCCAAACATAACGGCACCACCAAGACTTAACCCCATCACAGTTGCAACTAGAACACCTATAATTCCATTAAATGTAGGCATGATTACAGCAAATGCAGTAAGGAAAATTCCAACTTTTTTAATATCATCTAATCTTTGACCTGCAATTATTCCCATCTCTATCATAAAAATCACGATTGCTCCAGTAAACATTTCATCAAAAACAATTTTGATTGAGCTGAATCCATCCTCACCAATTATGTATCCTATTACAATACTTCCAAGTAGAATTACTATTGCCTTACCAGTTATTGATTCATGCAGAACCTGAGAGAGTTTTGTTTTAGTACTTTGTATCCCCATATCAATATCAGATGCATCATGACTTGGAAAAGATTTTTTCTTTTCTTTGATTTGTTTTGAAACTGCTATGTTTGTCAAAAAGATAGCCAATATGAATGCGACTGGTTCTAGAACTGCCAAAACAGCTGCAAGATATCCCTCTGATGAAACACCTTGATTTTTAAGAAAAGACAACCCGACTGAAAATGTTACAGCCCCTACTGCACCATATGTTGATGCTAGTGCATAAGAATCAAAAATATTGAATTTTCCCAATCTTCTTAAAATTTGATAATGATTCAAAGTAAACAAAAGGGATAATCCAATTGCAACCAACATTGGAATTAACATATTTTCAAATCCAGTATTTCTCATCTCTATTCCTCCATGAAGACCAATTGCGGCAAGAAGATAGATTGGTAAAAATTCGGAAATTGCTTCAGGAATTTTTAAATCAGATTTTATTCTAGCTGCAATAATTCCAAACAAAAAGAATAGAATTATTGGAGTGAGTAGATTTGATTGAATTAATTGTAAAATATCCATTTGAACAATACAAAAAAAATTTGGCAGAATAAAAATTAAGGCATTAAAAAATCAAACAAATAAGTGAATTAGGTAAGTAATGGTAATTCCCATCAAGGCACTACCAGGAATGGTAATTATCCATGAAAAAACAATCTGCCTACTAACTTTCCATCTTACAGCACGTTTTCTGCGTGCTGCACCTGCACCCATGATAGTACCAGTAATTGCGTGAGTGGTACTAGCAGGAATACCAAATACTGCAAATACTGCCAACATCAACCCACCACCAGTTTCTGCTGCAAATCCTTGATATGGTTTGAGTTTTGCAATTTTTACACCTAAAGTTTTGATTACTTTGTATCCTCCAAGGAAAGTGCCCAAACCCATTGCGGTTGCTGCAGCAAAGATTACCCATAATGGCATTTCAAGTTCAGGGATCATTCCTGCTGAAAATAAAATTAAAACAATAATTCCCATAGTCTTTTGTCCATCATTTGCTCCATGAGTTAGTGCAAACCAAGCTGAAGAAATTATTTGTAACTTACCAAAAGTTTTGTTGACGGGTCCGGGTTTGCGACCTGCAAAAATTGTAATTATTAATCCAGTTAGCAATAATCCAAAAATGATTCCACCTATAGGCGCAATTACAATACCTGCAAAGACTTTGGTTAGACCACCATAAACTAATTTTTCAAACCCTAATCCTGCAATACCTGCACCCATTATTCCTCCAATTAAAGAATGACTGTTTGATATAGGTAATCCAAAATAAGTACAAAGGGTACTCCAACCAATTGCACCAGTTAATCCACCTATAATCATGTAAACAGTAATGTCATCTGGACTGACGATTCCTTTTGCAATAGTAGTTGCAACAGCAACACCAAAAACGAAAGGACCAATAAAATTCATGGCTGCCGATAAACCTACTGCATGAATGGGTTTTAAAACGCGTGTTCCAATTACAGTAGCAACAGAATTTGCAGAATCATTGAATCCGTTTACAAAATCAAATATTAATGCTACAATGATTGCACCTATTGCTAGCTCTAACATTTAATCATCTCATGTATATTTTAGAACAATATCTTCAATGACATCTGCAACATCAACGCATCTGTCAGATGCAGTTTCCATTGTTTCATAGATATCTTTTAGCTTGATGATTTTGATTGCATCATCACTCTCAAACAGTTCTTTGATAGCTTCTCTATACAAATTATCAACTACATGCTCAATATCACCTGTATTTCTGCAATGCTCAATCATGTCTTGGGGATTTTTTATTCGCTGTAATTTTGAAATCATGTACTGGACTTCTTTTGTAGCTTTGACTAGTTCTTTGGCCATTTCTTCACAGTATGGTGGAGCAGTGGTGATTTTGTAGCTGTATACTCTTGCAGCAATACCATCCATGAAATCAATCACATCATCAATTTTTGATGCAATTCTTTGCATGTCTTCTCTATCCAAAGGAGTGATGAAAGTTTTGTTTAGTTCTGCAAAAATATCGCGTGTCAGTTCATCAGCTTCAGTTTCTAGTCGATGGATCTTTTCAGTTTGATTAGCATTACTAAGATCGGAGAATAAAACCACTATGGCTTCAGAGGTTTCAACTGCTTTTTTAGCTAAATTATCAAGAATCGTTAAAAGTTCTTTTTCATTGGATTTTAACCATGATAACCATTGGCCCATGATTCATGAAATGTAATTTTAGAATTAAGGCTAGTCAACATAAAGTCTATTGTACTATATAGTAAGTGGAAAAATTTTTAGAATTAAATCAGATCTACAATTTAGATTATTTTGTAAAAAATAGTAAATAGGAAAAAAGTCTACTCTACGTAGAATCTTGAATCCCAATCATCGGTGTTTCGTAAATCCTTACTGCTGATAGTATTTGCTTTTTCAACAATGAACATTGCATCATATGCGAGATTGTTTGGATGATATCCTTGACATTCAAAGTCAAAAATATTTTCTAGTGCGAATTTACTTTTTATATAACTCTCTTCGGAATTAGGGTTGGTAGAAATAACATAATCAGTTGCCCTACAATCCACATAATTAAAGCCACGAATTGTTTCTTCACCAGATATTACTTTAATATCAATATCAACAAGTCCATGATTACTATTTCCAATTATTCTTTGAACTGCAAGATTGTCATCAACATGTTTGTACAACATCGGATAATCACCAATGATTCCTCTAAATTCTAAAGTTGGGTATGCTGCTTTTCTTGTGAATTGAGAAGTTTGTGGAGATTCAGTAGAAGTAAGTATTTCACTTTGTTTGAACATGGAGAATTCGATAGTCTCAATTCCATCATCAAAAGTGAATGTGGATAAAGTGTTCAAACCTTTTGCAGTATTTTGAATTGGCTCTACATACTTACTTGTTACCTGATTAGTTTTCCAACTAGGAGCATCCCCACTAAGTTGTTCATAATACATGTTTAGAGGTTTTATTCCTGAGCATTCAAATCCTAATTGATGAGCAATAACAAATCCAGTTTTTCCTATAAATCCTTCTTCTTTATCTGTTAGAGTCGTTATTTTTGCATCAGATACACGACAACTTGAAAAATCAAATCCTCGCAAAGTTTTTTCGCCATTAGTGAATTCTACTAATGCCTCAAAGTCATCATTAGAAGAACCAGTGTATCCAGACACTTTTCGTGCATTATCAATTTTGCTTTGCAATAATGGATAATAATCCAAAACTCCTTCTACTGTAAATTCAGCAGGTACATTTCTATCAGATTCAGCATATCCTGAAATAAGATCAAAGACAGGGAATTCAATTTTTTCCATTCCCTCATTAAATGAAAATGTTACAGATGTTCTCATATTATTTGCAAATCCAAATTCAGATTTGCCATAATCAATCAAAGTTCTAGTAGCGGTCATTGGTTTTACATTATTTTCAGGATTAACTCCACTACATACAAAATCAATTTTATCTACTATTGCAAATCCAAATTCTGCAAAGTAACTTTCATAATCATTTGAATCAAGTGTTTCGATTTGATAATTATCGATTCTGCAGTTCATGTAATCAAGTGAGATTATGGACTCGCCACCTTTTACAAAATCAACATCAACATCAAAATATTTGAATTGATAATCAAATGCTGCATTGGAATATCGATATTTGTATGATTCATCCATCGCTTTAAACAATAATGGAGATTTTGTTACTGTACCTTCTACTGAGAATGAAACTCCAGCATCATCAACATAGTTTTCACCCATACTAAAAACAGGAAATTCATGGGTTTCTATTCCATCTCGGAAGGTAAATGTCAATACAGGCATTACATCGCCAACCATTTTGTAGCCTTTACTTTCTTCAGCATATGCATTTGAAAGTCCAAAGGAAGTAACAGTGAATAATGCAACAATGCTAAAAATTACAATGTTCTTTGCGTTTTTGTTAGTCATTAAATGACAAAAGAAGATGTTCGTGTATAAGCTGTGTCATAGTTCTATACTGGTAAAACATAGTCATAGATAGTACACCTATTTTTATATAGAAGAAATTCAAATTACAAAAATATTTCTAAAAAATTAGAATAAGAGCATAAAATAATTATTCACAGTTAATCAGCAGATCAGTTTTAGAATTTATTGGAGAGTAACATTCATCAGAATCATCTCCACCATCCATCACATCAGAGCCGGAATTTGAATAAATTATATCAAATCCAGAGTCACCTTTTAGGACATCATTTCCAGAATCACCCATAATGGTATCATACCCATTATTTCCATAAATTATATCATCATCATTTCCACCAAAAATGCAGTCATTTCCGTCATGACCACTAATTATATCAGCACCATCCAATCCAAAGATAAGATCATCAGCAGATGTTCCTTGTATGAAATCATCATCAGCTGTACCTACGATCTTGTGATAATCAGAATAAACATGGCCACATGCATTAATTGTAATGGTTTGATATGTTTCTGCAGTATTACCAGCATAATCAAACGCAGTCCAGGTTACCTTGTTGACACCTAAAGAGAATTCTTCAGGGGCATTATTTAGTATGACTTTGATCCCACTTTCATTATCAGCAGCTATTGCCTCACCAATATCCACAAAAGTGAACAACCCGGTTGCATCCAGAATCATGTTACTTGGAGCCATGATAGTAGGTTCAATTTTATCAGTTGTATAGTCCTGACTTATTTCAGGCACAATTATTTTAGTTATCTCATTAATTTCTGGCTCAACATAAAATGGAGTTTCAAGGGAGTAAATTTTGTGTCCTGCAGAATCTACCACTAATAATTCACCATTAATTCCTAACGCAATATCAGTAGGAGAGCTAAACATTCGAGGATAAGGTCCATTTTTTTCAAAGATGTTAAGGGTCAACCCAATATCTTGTTCAAGATGCAAGATTCTACCATTATCAGAATTTACAACATAAATTGTTCCGTTAGGATCAATTTTAATTCCTGCAGGAGAAAAAATATAATTTAATCCGCGAAATGGAAATGACTTTATGAATGAACCATCTGAATCAAATTTTTCAATTTTACGATTTCCCCTGTCAGTTACATAGACATATCCTTCATCATCAATATCTATTCCTATTACGGTAAGGAATTGACCGGGACTCATCCCACTTGTTCCAAATGACAAAACAAATTCACCATCAGAAGTGAATTTTTGAATTCTTTGATTACCTGTATCTACAACATAAACAAAGTTCTCAGAATCAACTGCTATGCCGTTTGGATACTTGAATTCTCCATCATGAATTCCTTTACTCCCCCATTGATCAGTAAAGGTTCCATTGAGATAAAATTTCTGAATTTTATGTAAATCATGGTCTGCAACATAAACAAAATTACTGCTCACTGCAATTCCAGAAGGATAATGAAATTCTCCAGGTAGTGTTCCACTTTGTCCCCAATGAGTAATGTATTGACCATCACTAGAAAATTTTTGAATCCATTTATTTCCCAAATCACTTACATAGGAATTTCCTTGTTCATCAACTGCAATAAATTCAGGATATGAGAAATGTCCAGGTTTTGCAATTCCAAACTGACCCCACTCTGAGATCAAATCATAATCTCCAAGCGCAAATGAAGATGGAATGAAAGCAATGGATACGAAGAATACTAAAAAAACCATTACAAGAAGAACAACCTTTGGCAATAGATACTTGTTCTAAAATTTGGCAAACATCATCAAAGTTAACAATTATTTCATTTTTTGTCAACTTTGTGTCAAAATGGTTTGTTTACTTCACGCGTAAACACATAACTTGCTAGACCTACCATCACAAGAACAAATACAGAAATTATTCCAAGGCTCAGCGCAATTGAGATCCCGCCTTCTGAGACGCCTGTCATCAATTCCCTTACCAGCAATACTGTATATGTAACAGGATTGAGTTTTGCAATTACTGCAAGCCAGTCAGGTAGTAATTCCAATGGAAACAAGGCAGGACTCAACATGAATAACGGCATCCCCAGAAAATTTATCACCCCCCAAAAAGTTTCTTGAGACTTTGCAGTGGCTGCAACAATTACTGAAATTCCAGAAAATCCCAATGAAAACAAAATTACAATTGCCATGATTGGTGCAATCATTAGTGGATTTGGAAAGTTAACACCTATTGCCAAAGCAATTCCCAAAATCAAACTAGCTTGCATAGCTGCAATCAAAGAAATTGCAGACATTTTTCCAAGTGCAATTGCTGAACGAGATATTGGAGAAGTAAGTGCTTTATTCATAAAACCATAACGCCTATCCCAAAGTGTATTGACACCACCAAAAATACTTGTAAAAATTGCAGTGAGAATAATGACGCCAGGTGCCATAAACTCAATGTATTCACCTTCAAACCCAACTGACTGAATGAGTGGTTGTGTTCCAGAAAAAGTATTTCCTATAACTATTATCCAAATTGCAGGTTGAATCAAACGAATTAAAACACCGCTTCGAGATTTTTTATATCTCTTTAACTCTCTCCAAAAAATGGTATATGTATCATACATCAAAGTATTCATGCACGTAACCTCTTCATTTTCGCGTGTTCACGTTTTCGATTAAACTTTGAATCATCATCTCTTATTTCATGTCCAGTGTATGAAATGAATACATCATCAAGTGTTGGTTGAGTCAAAGCAATGGAAATGATTTTGATTTTAAGATCAGATGAAATTTGAAAAATTTTTGGAATAACTTCTGTTCCATTTGATGCAAATAATGTAATCTTGGAGCCATCTGCGTTAATTTTGTTTACAAATTCCATCTTTTGAAGTTCTGACAAAAATAAATCATGATTTTCTTCATCCTCTATAATGATTGAAATTACTTCATTGCCCATTGCATTTTTCATGTTTTTAGGAGAATCAATTATCTGTATTTTTCCGCCATCAATAATTCCAACTCTATCACAGAGTTGATCTGCCTCTTCCATATAGTGGGTTGTAAGAAAGATGGTCATCTCAAACTCATCGTGGATTTTTTTCAGATATTTCCAAATCTTTCTACGAGTTTGAATATCTAGGCCTACTGTAGGCTCATCAAGAAACAATACTTTTGGCCTATGTAATAGACCTCCTGCAATGTCGAGTCTTTTTCTCATACCACCAGAGTAAGTAACTACAGAGTCATGCTGTTTGTCAGTTAGTTCAATTAATTCTAAAATAGAATCAATTCTTTGATTGATTTCATTTTTTGGAATATGATTGAGTTTTGCTTGCAATATAAGATTCTCTCTGCCAGTAAGATATTCATCAACAGTAGTCTCCTGCTGAACATATCCAATGCTTTCTCGTACTTTTTTTGCATCAGTCATAACATCAAATCCAGAGATCAAAGCTTGGCCAGATGTTGGTTTTAGTAGAGTGGTAAGAATCATCATAGTAGTACTTTTTCCAGCACCGTTAGGTCCTAGAAATCCAAAGATCTCCCCACTTACAACTAAAAAAGAGATATCATTTACAGCAATCACATCTCCAAATGATTTAGTGAGAGATTTTGTTTCTATAGCGTACAATACTTTGATCGCAGTGTGCAATTATAAATTGCTAAGTATTCATTTGAGAACACAAAAAAAATTTAAAGAGTAATCAAATGATTTGCTGTATGATAGGATTATGTCAAAAATGTCACTCATCAAATGTAGAGATAACAGTTCAGGAAGGAATTCCTGTTTGTGAAGTGTGTTCTAAGAAAACAGACTAGGCAAAAAAGATTATTTTGAAAAAAGAAGAATAAAAGAGATTATTCAAGTATTTTGAATTCTTCTTTACTCATTCTTAAAATGACTTTTTCGCCAATTCCCCAAATTTCAGATTTGGATAAAATTTTTGAATGCATCAAGCCATCACTTACTTCAATTGATTCCAGTTCATTGGTGTCAGGATTTCTATGTAATCGTTTAACTTTGCCAATTTTATGACTATCAATATCAACTACTGAAACTCCTGTTCTTACTGGAGGTCTACTAAGAAGTAGAGTTTCCTCAGAAAATTTGTCAATATAATCCTCTGAAAGAAAATAATCCTTGTTGAATCCTTGACGGATTGTCACTCCAGATACTGTGAGTGTATCTTGGTGAATGTGTATGTGTTTGACTTTACCATATTGAATTCCCTCTCTATCTATGACTTTTTTTCCAGTAAAGGAATCAGCTGTTGCAATGTTTGTAGGCATTCCTTCTAGTTTTATGGACATGGTATTATATCTGCAGATTTGCTTATCATACCAAATATCAGAAATTTCTATCAATGGGGTTAAATTACTTGACAGAAAAAATTACGCATGGAGATAAAGGAGACCTTATTCCGACCAATCCTAATTACAAAGGGAAGAAATACTGGCAATCCACATTCAGTTATGCTTCGGGCAGTCAACTATAATGATAAAATCTACTTTTCCAGACATAGGCCAGATGGAGACTGGTTCAAAAATGCATTGGCAAACCCTCAAGTCAAAATAGAATATAACGGTATAGTTTTGTCAGGAAAGGCAAAATTGATAACTGATGAAGAATTTAGCAAGAAAATTTCAGAATTAAAATATCCTGGTGAAGAGAGAGCAAAAGAGGAAAGAGTGACAATCGAGATTACACTTGATAATTCATAAATTATTTTGAATTTTTTAGATATTTTATGAAATAGTAAACAGTTACTCCACCAAGAATTACTGTAGATATTACAAATGGGATAAACAAATCAGTTCCTAAATTAGCAATGTCGGAGTTAACAACAGTCTCTGCAATATCCAAATTTTCTTGTGTAAAATCTTGGGGTTCAACGCTTTTTTCAAATTGCATTTGTGATTCAGATTCCGCAGTCATTGGTGCAGAGGCTGCAACAGATTCTGCAGATTTATTCATTCCAATAGATTCAGTATTTTTTGCAGAAAACTCAGGAGATGTCATCCTACTTGTTATCTTATTTGATGGAATTTGTTTATCTTGTAATTGAGATAATGAAAGTAATCCTGACAGACCAGTTGCAATTCCAAGCCCTGCAATTTTGTAAATATGTCTAAAGGAGCGAACAAGTAATTTGCTTTCTTTAGTTTTTTCTGAAAAACTTGGTGGAACAATAACAATACTAAATTTTGTAGCAGTGTAAATTTTCATGTCTTGAGATTTTGAGTTTTTCTCAATCTTTGAAATTTTAACCACACCTAAATCCTGAAGTTTGTTTAGATGATACTTTACTAGTTGAAGTGAAATCTCAGTCTTTTGAGCAATCTGAGTTGCAGTTAATTCTTCATTGAAAAGTAATTGAAGTATTTCACGGCTAGAATCGTTAGTAAATAACTCACCAAACAACTTTATTTTTTTGTCATCTGTTGCAAGAATTTTGATTTTTTCAGTAAAGTCATCATCAGAAATTTCAGAAGACATTAGAGTTGATAGTGCAAATACAGCATATGTAAGTTGTTTGGTAAAATCCAAATTTCACTAAACCTTTTATCTAAAACTACAAAATCATAGTAATCACTAAATGCCAGTTTTCAAAAAAACTGAACTGGTGAAGAGAAAAAAATGAATTCAAAAATAACAATCCCAATCGCAATCGTCATTTCGGTAATAGTTACTGTAGGGATTATGTATTCAGTAGAATTTGAACAGCCCCAAGTATCACAAGTATCAGAGCCAGAAATCATCTATGTTGACAAATCAGTTTCAGAGTATTTTGATGGTACACATGATATCAAACAAATTTCATCACAAGAAGAGCTAAAAAAGATTCTGGAGGCATCAGCATTTTTTGGCGATCAATTTTTCGATAATAGAGTATTTTCAACTAGAGCAATGGTTGATGATGCAGTAATGATGCAGTCAGATGGATTTGTGAGTGCACCAGTTCCAGAAGGAGCAGTTGCTAAAACAGAATCTGGAGGATCAGACTATTCAACTACAAATGTTCAAGTTGAAAATGTTGATGAGCCAGACTATCTGAAAAATGATTCAAAATACGTATACATTGTATCTCGGAATACACTTTCTATTATTGATGCATATCCTGCAGATACTGCAAAACGGATTCTAAAGATTGCACTTGACATTGAATCACAGTATATTCAAAATATGTTCCTAAATGATGATAGACTAGTAATTTTTTACAACGGACAAAGTGATGATGAGATAATTCCTCTCTATGACTTTGTTCCAAGGCGCTCTTACAGTCAAGTTACTCACGCGTTAATTGTTGATGTATCAAACAAAGAGAACCCAACCATTCTCAAAGATTATTCTATTGATGGTTACTTTAGTGATGCACGAATGATTGGAAATTATGTATACTTTGTTACAAATAGCAACATAGACTATCAGTATCCAAAACTTCCAGTAATTTTAGAGCGTTCAATTCCAATAATGACACCTAATGCATTTTACTTTGATAATGTAGAGCAATTTTCTAACTTTAACACATTAACTGCAATTGATGTTTTTGGTGATACGATAAATTCGGAAACATTTCTTATGGGATATTCAGGATCAATTTATGTCTCGGAAGATAATTTTTACTTGACTTATCAACAAAATATGCCATTTGGGTTTTATGAAAATTCATCACGTGACAGATTTTTTGATGTCATAGTTTCATTATTACCAAATGAAATTCAAGAAAAAATTAAGGAAATTCAAAATGATTCTTCAATTAGTTCGTCTTCTCAATGGATAAAAATTTCAGAATTAATGCAAAATTCATATAATAAAATGAACAAAGAAGAAAAAGAAAAGCTATTTGAAAAAATTAAAGACGCCCTAAATAAATATGATACAAAAATTCAAGAAGATACAAACAAAACAATTATTCACAAAATTTCAATTAATGAGGATAAAATAGAATATGTTGCAAAGGGTTCAGTTCCAGGTAGACTGTTAAACCAGTTTTCAATGGATGAAAATGGAGACAGATTCAGAGTTGCAACCACTACAGAATATTATGTTCAACATCAGGGAATTGTTCGTGCAAATGCAGTTTATGTATTAGATGAGCAGCTAAATATTGTTGGAGGATTAGACAAGATTGCCCCTGATGAGAGCATTTTCTCAGCCAGATTTATCGGTGATAGACTATACTTGGTAACATTCCAGCAAATTGATCCATTCTTTGTAATTGACTTATCAACGGACAAACCAAATATTCTAGGAGAATTGAAGATTCCAGGATTTTCAAACTATTTACATCCATATGATGAAGAACACATAATCGGAGTTGGTAGAGACACTAAAGAAATTGAAAATGGTAGAGTTCAGCAATTAGGAGTAAAGATTGCATTGTTTAATGTATCAGATGTGAAAAATCCAAAGGTTATAGATGATGTAGTAATCGGAGATAGTTCCACTTATTCTGAAGCGCTAAATAATCACAAAGCATTCTTTTTTGATAAAACAAGAGATGTCCTTTCAATTCCAATTAACAGTGATGCTAATAGTTTGAAGGAAATTTCAAGTTCAAAGAGGATTGCGCCAGATTATAATCGCTGGAGTGGATTCTATGTGTTTGATTTAGATAAATTAGATGGATTTAATCTCAAAGGAACAGTAACGCACTCAGCTGAGGATTCTCGTTATTACGGCATGGGAAATGCAAGAACATTCTATATCGATGATGTATTGTATACTGCATCTGAAGAATATCTGAAGATGAATTACTTTAACAATCTAGAACAAATCAATTCAATTAAACTTGAAAACACTGGAAAGTTTATTGAATACATGGAAGATGAAATTCTGCGTTAAATCAGACCAGATGAACGATAGTTGAAACTCCTCTTCGGTCAATTTCAACATCATTTTCAATTTCACAAACAGTTACAGTAAAGGAAATTACATCACGCGTCTTTGCATTTTCTGCATGAAGTTTAAGATGAACATTCAAGAGATCAGATTCTTGAGTTGGTAAATCATTCTCATCTATGTATGCATCACAAGTAGATTCTATTCGGAATCTATCATCTTTAAAATGAAATCCAAGTTTTGTTTTTCTTCCTTCTCTTCCATTGGCTTTTACATTTACATCAATAATACCAGATCTTGTTTCCGTGTAACTCGATTTTTGATTTATAAATACTCCAATTTGAAATGGTTTTCCAGCAGTTGATTCAGCCATCTTTTGTATTCCATCATTCATTACCACATCAACTGCCTTGATGGATTGGGCAACCTTTGCTATCCACTCATTTGTTCTAGTTATTGTTGCACGAATACCTGCACGTCTTCGTTTATCCTCATCTTCAGGCAATTTGTAATAGTCTACCCATGCTTCATAATCATGGGATATATCTTCGATAAAATCAATACAGGTTCTTCTGTATTCATCAATATTGTCTGTTCTCTCTGATGCATCATCAGTACGCATACCATCAAAATCCATTGGCATTGCCATGCTCAGAATTAATCTAAGTTCTAAAAAAACCAATCTTGAGACAAATTAATGATTATAATAGGAATTTTAGTTAGTAAAAGCATGATATTTTCAGAAATTGTTACTGATCTTCAAGAGCAATTAAAAAAAGACTTGGCACAAATCAGATTTCTATTAAAGAAAAATCCAGGAATGGGGTATGCAAGAATTGTAGAAATTGGAAAAGAAGTTGGTAAAAAATACAATATCAAATTAATTGTGAATTTTCCAAAAGAAGGAACAATTGAAGAATTTGACATGTATGGAAAAAGAGATCTGAGTCTAATTGTGGATTATGATCTAAAGAGATTCCCCATAGACCGTGAAATAATCAAACAAAAAGCAAAAGAGATGCTCGGAGATGTTCAGACAGAAGACGCATACATGTATGAAAACAAAGAAGGAGTTAGAGTATTTACAAAAAATTGGAAGATAGACATACTACCACACTCAATACATATCTGGACTGAATTTACTGAAAACGTTACAGCATTTTGTAATTGGTTATTAGAGAATGCATATCCTATGAAAAGGAAATAATTTTTGCAAATTAGAGACTTTCTAGTTCTTCAAGTAGGGATTCAGCTTCAGAATTTTCTGGTTGTAATTTAAGAATACGTCTGCAACAATCAATCGCCTCATCCTTTTGCTCTAATGCCAAATGAACATTTGTTTTCAGAGTAAGATTTTCTATATTAGTATTGTCAAGTTCAAATGCTTTTTCAAAATAAGGTAATGCTTTTTTTGCATCATCTACAATAAAATAAACACTTCCCATGATGAACATAAAATCATGATCCTCAGAATATTCAGATTCCAGATTCTTTCCAAATTTTACAGCCTCATCATATTCTCCATCTTTTAGCAATTTTTTGAGATGACGTTTTGGATGTTTGAAAAGACCCACCATGTTAATTCATTATTTTAAAGAGATTTTAGTAATTTGAATGTAGAACATCAGATTATTAGTTTTTAATCAAACAGTGATTGAGGCTGATAGCCAGTTGGTTTTTTAGGAGTTTGGGGGTATCTTCATGATTCCTTCTTTGATTAAGAATTGTATTCCTTGGACAAATGAGTTGTCATCAATTGAGCCATCTGCCCACCATCCGGCATTGTTCTTAATCCAAGATGGAATGTTCTTTTCACTACCACCAGAACCTTGAGTAGTTTGGGGTATCTTCATGATTCCTTCTTTGATTAAGAATTGTATTCCTTGGACAAATGAGTTGTCATCAATTGAGCCATCTGCCCACCATCCGGCATTGTTCTTAATCCAATCAGGGATTTTTTGTACAGGAGCAGTTCCATCAGCAGCAAATATTGGAACTTTAACTTCCAAATAATCAGAAGCGCCAGAAGGCGCGATTCCTTCTGGAGACAATCCATAAATCCAAATCACATAGTTTGCGGTGCCAGGTTCTTCTTTAATAATAAAATCAATAAGAGCTTGTCCGGATGGAGAATAGAGAAATTGTTTACCTTCTTCTTGAGCAATTGATCTAAGTGGGGTCAAATTTTTATCTACAGTTAGAAAATCAAATTGAACCTGATTCAGATATTCAGTATCATCGTATTTGCTAATGAAACTAATGAGCCAATTCACTTCACATCCAACTACTGGATCTGCAGGACCATAAAAGATGTGAACTTGGTAATCAAAGTTCTTTGTAGGTTTTTTTATACTAACTGTCTTTTCAAAATTAGTGTCACATCCTGCAGCTGCAAAAGCATCTGCAGTAGATACAATTCCTCCAAAGGGACTAGTTTGAACATTTTCCCTATACTTTAATAATGTAAATTCGTATTCAGTAGGGGGAATTCCTTCTGATACATGTGTGTAAGTTTTAGCTTTTATTGGAAATGGAAAATCATCAACAATCCAAACTTTACTTAAAGAACCACCAGTTTTCCATCCCATTTGAACAGTTTTCCAAGTCCCTGAAGGAATGGTAATTGTTTCTAGTGCCATTGGAAGAACTTGTTCTCCTCCAATGTTTCCAATTTTGCCCCATGATGTAGCTTTGAATTCTTTTGGACCTTTTCCACCAGAGCTAGAATCAGATGTTGCAAATGCAGAGAGCCAAACTATGGAGGACTTGAATGCACCTCTGTAAACACCCAATTCAATGCTACCACCGGTTGGTTCTGGCGCAATTTTTCCGAGTTCCATTTCACCTACAACTCGTTTATTGCCATCGTAAACAACAACTTCAGCTAACCACTTGGTTTCACTTCCAACTTGCTTGTCACCTTTTATCCACATATCCATTTCAAATTTTGCACATTCTTTGTAATCAACATGGCACAATGAATAGGAAAAGAAATCTCCTTGTTTGAGACCTTCCCCTGCATACCATGATCCTTCTTTCTCTACACCACCTGATTGGAATTGTGCAAAAGCAGATGGAATTGATAATGAACCCAACAGTAAAGCTACAAATATTGAAATTATTAGCAATGATCCTTTCAAATCTAAAAAAAATTGGTAAAACAGATAGTTAAAGGTTATTCAAATAAGCAAATATAGAGGAAAATGTACAGTAATTCCAGAAATGTGTGAATGCTCAAAAGTGCACTTGTTTGAAGTAGAGTTCAAATTAGATGGTATGACAGTTGTTCCAACACATAAGAACTGCGGATTTGGATTAGATGAGAAACAAGCAGACAAGTTCCAAAAAGAATTAGTAAAATCTTGGGGCTTTGAGGAAGATGAAGATTAATTAAAAAAATAAAAATAAGATTGTAATAGACTATCTAACTACATAGCTCTAGCTTCTTTACAAACGTCGGTTGAACATTTGCAATCTGCGCTGCATATACAATGACCTTGCATAGCACAATCGCATGAGTATTCAGGATCGCCGCTATCAGCTTCGCATCCGCATGCTTGATCTACCATGGATATTGTGTAATCTTACTTGTTTTAAAAGGTTAGTACAAAATATGAGAAATTACTCCCCTTCAAAGAATGCCTAGTATGGAATTACAGGATTTTTCTATACTATTTGCTTGTTGTTCAACTAAATTCATGTCAGCCTCAACATCAAATGCTACCTTTAGAATATGAATAAGATCTTGCTCTCTATTCAGATTGTCCTTAATTTTTATGAAATTTTCTTTGTTTATCCAACCCAAGTAGAAATAACAGTCAGTGAGCATTGAAGTATTTACAAAGAAATCATATTTTTGCTGAATTATTTGAGAGTGATTATTTTTTTCAACCAAATCAGAAAAACCAATTGTAGATTTCAGCATCCTTTCAAGTAATGGAGGTGTAGCTCTCTCAATTCCTACAGTTTGAGTTACAATAGAGATATGTTCATTGGTTTGATTTTTTTCTAACCTTCGTAAAAGATCAAGCATGTGTGAAGGACTGATTCGTTGGTGGTTTAAAGAGGAGATAGCATCTGCCAAATAAAATGCAGCACATTTTTGCCAACAAGGACCAAAAACATCAGAGGACTTTATTGATTCTTTAGTTTTTTGGCAACAAAACAGTGATTCAATCAAAGAGTTTTTGGCAAAATCAGAATAAAGTAATGTACGTTTTTCATTAATTTTTGATAGAAACATTCTAAGTTCCCAAGATTCATCTTGAATAATCTGCAGTTTATCATATTGCAGTAGTTTTTTTGATTGAGTTTCAGATAAGGATGCATGATGAATTATTACAAACTCATTTTCAAACTTAAGAATTTCTTGTCCTGATTTACCATCAAAAACGAAAACATCATAATCACATGAATCATCTTTTACCTCAGAATTTCTGCAACCACCCAATCCAATTGGAAAACTAGTCAATTTATGTTCTGCAATGAATTTTTTGACATCCATGAATTGAGTACCTTTGCTTTTTTCTATAAACGAATCAACTCACAAAGTTTTACAAATTCATGCAAAGTCAAAACATTTCCTTTAAATTGAGATTTGATTTGTTTTTTATCAAGCTCCTATAGTGTAGTCCGGTTAAGCATTTTGGCTTCTCAAGCCAAAGACTCGGGTTCAAATCCCGATGGGAGCATTTCAAATTATTATCTCAAGATTGTTTCTTTAAATAACAAAATTAAGAGAAATAATTATTGGGATTAAGAGACATTGAATTAAAAGAAGAATATCGTTCAGACATAGACGATATTGTAGCGGAGTTTTTCTTTCCTTGCCTCAGTCATTGTATAGAATATGATAGATGTGTTGACTTTTTGTCGATTCATACTTTGGCCACAATTTCAATGGCATTTGAAAATTTTGCAAGAGGAAAGGCAAAATTAAGAATGATTACGGGTCACAGATTCAGAACAGGTGATCTAAACCTATTTACAAAATTATTTTCAGAAAAATTTACAAAATCATTTGAAGGAAAATTTATCAGAGATACTAAAATCCAAAAACTCCAAGATATAGTAAATAATGGACAAATTGAATTAAAGATTGCAATTACAAATTCAGAACAAGTGTCAAACTCATTTTCTGAGAGAATCGGAATTTTCAGAGATGATGATGATGAGGCAGTTGCATTTACGGGAACTTCCAGAGAATCATTTTCTACTCAATCAAGAGATTTTGAATCAGTTGATGTTTTCACATCATGGAATGATAAATCAAGAGTTGAAAGAAAGATGAAAGATTTCCAAGATCTCTGGGATAACAAGACAAAGTATGTAGATGTCTACGATTTTATGTTTGCTGAAGAAAATAATCTTTTAAAATATTCATCTGAATGGATTATGCAGGACTAGATCTGAAATGATTCTTCTAGTCTAGCTTTGTTTTCATAGAAATTCATTCTATTGATCTTGTAATAAATCACTTCACCACGCCGCTCAATTACTGCAATTATTGGTTCTTTTCCCATTTGAGTGATATCTTCAATCTTTTTTTGCAGATTGCCCATCTTCTCTTGTTGACCTTCATTTAGTCCAAAGATTAGGAATTTTGCTCCTTTCTCACCAAAATGTCCTCTCTCATAAACTCTAAAGTCAGAACCAAATCCAAATCCATCTTTAACAACATAACCACGATTTCGAAGATCACGATATATTAGAAATTTAGTAAGAATATCAGAATCAGTTTTTTGACAAATGTTCATAAAAGTATCAAAATCAATTTGCTTTTTACCTTTCTTTAAAATCAGCCTTTTGGAATATAACAGAAATAGAGTCTCAAATTGTTTTAAGAATAATTTTTCATTTTCAATTTCCCCGTATCCCTTTAGATCAAGTTCATGAATCATATTTTTATCAGAAATACAAGTTTGTTCAGAAATCATCTCACCGTTAACTAGTGGGGTCTCTTCCATGATGATGAGAAAATCAAAGGATTTCCATATTTATGTTGACCTGAGTTAACGGTTTTTCATTTTTGTTACATTGAGATTCTAAAAGAATAATATCCTCAATGTCCCCAATTGGCTAAATCATGCCTAATTTTCATTGAATCTATTGATTTTTTCATCAATGGAACTCAATATGGAAATGTAAACGAGTTTAACGACAATCCGAAAGTTGTTTCCATGCAGGTGTAGATTCAGTATTATTTGACATATCATACCATTACAAAATTTACTTAAAACACTCACTGATGATTTATCAGTATGATCTAAATACTAAATTCATAATATGATAGAATGTATTGGAGCTCTCACCAAGCAACTAATCGTTGTTGGTCTTAAGTTCTAATTTCAAATTTTATTTATTTAATGTAAGCTAGACAAATCATCAAGGATCAACTTCAGGGGATTCATCTAGGATGTATTCTTGTATTTGATATTAATACAAATATTCCAAGACACTATTTTAGGAGATATATTACAAGTGTAATATTTCAATATAGTTGAAAACCTTTAATCATTTTTTTGTTGTAGACGCTTCCATTGACAAAGTATGGGATTTCTATACTGATTTACACCATTTACAAGTAATCACCCCAAAAAAGTTGGATTTCAAGATAATAGAGTCAAACAGTAATAAAATAACTCTGGGGCAAACTGCTTATTTTTCAAGCAAGTTACTGACTCGCATAACGTGGAAAACCAAAATTACAGCTTGTAAACCATATACATATGTAGATGAAATGAGAAATGCGTTATTCAAACGCTGGAGGCATACTCATGTTTTTCATAAAATAAACGAAAATCAGACAAGGGTAACAGATGAGATTGAATTTGAACTGCAGTATGGATTTATTGGAAAAATGTTTGAATGGTATGCTCTAGATAAACTCAAAAAAATCTTTGCATATAGGCAACAGGCAACGATTAAAGCTTTGAGCAATATTTGAAACTCAAAGACAGTTATTACATTAAAAATAATTTTGGATCTTAAGACCAAAAACCAGCGCTAGTATCTTGGTGACAGCTCCAAGAGATAGAAGATCACCAATTGTTACAAAACAAGAATATATTGAACAGGTAATTTCATAATCCATAATTTAACAATTGTATGTTATCTTTTGATTAGTGATAATTCATACGGTAATGTTATATATTCAAATGCAATACTAGGTTATTGCAAACCACAACTACCTGGAAATGCTATCTATACGATCTCATATTCAATAAAGAGCAGATAGCTGCCACACATCATGATATATTCAAACATCCTGTACAAAAGATAGAGACTTCTATTCTAAACTAAACTCCTCTTCTCTTTATTTTCCACTTTTAAAGAAATTACAACTATACATTTGTGAAAAAGAACAAAATCGATTGATTCATACAGAGTTTCAGGTAATGATTCCTCCAGAGGAAGTCGATATTTACTGATAGTGTAGATGAGGAATATTTATCACGATTCAAATTAATTGAAATTATTTACATAATGCAGGTTAGATGTAGTTTAATTCCAATCATGATCCTAAACTTCTCCATAATAGTTAGTTTCTATACTGATATCAAAATCAATATCCAAATTGTGACATATTATTTCAGGGAATTTACATTCTATGTCATCTGAAATATAATCTGCCTCATGAACAAATCCAATAGTCCTATTTTCATAATACCTCCATTAGGATTACAAAAAAAGGTTAATTGTAAAAAGATAGAAAAAGAAGAAGGATCTTCTACTTTCTCAATTTCATTGCCATTTTAGCTGCAATTGCCCATGATAGAACAGTAAATCCAATTGGAAATATTCCGCTTGTGAGTATCTGTGGTACTTGTTCCAAGGCTACAGTTCCTGAACTGTACATTGCTGCAACTACTGGTAAGGCGACCAGTCCTATTACTCCGAGTTTTGTTTTTGTGTTCTCAGAGGTTTTTTCTTGGATGTTATGTGCTCATGTTTATTCAAAATGTATGATGTGTCAATAGTACTTAGAAGGGATCTAACTTTTTGTAATCATTTTGTTCAATTGATGATTTAAGCTATTCATGGATGGTTCAGTTTCTTAACTGTTGTGCCTATGTACTATGAAAAAGACCGATAAAAAGAATCACATCTAGACTGTGTCTATTTGTGTATGTTTTTGCATTTGTAATAATATCGATAATCTTGCATAGGGATAATTATTATCTAATGAATGATTAATTATAATTATTATTATTCAGAAGGATCAGTCATTTTACCAATAAACAATATGTGTCCTGTCTCATTGTTCTGAATCACAAAAATAAATGGATAATCTGCAACAAATGTCAAAATTGATGGGGCATTAGGATCCGAACTAACTGTACTTGTTCCAATTGTTGTAACGGCTGTGCATATTGTTGAAATCACAGTGATTGGAAAACCACCAAGTTACAGATATGATCATATCTAGAATCCTCTATAATAAAAAAAGAAAAGTTATTGAGATTTTAGACTTTTTAGAGTCTCCATGATGACATTCATCTGTTCCATGATAATTCTTTGCAGGTTATCCAGTTTTAGATTCAGCTGTTTAATATCATCTCTTAGTTGCTGATTTTCTTGTCTTAATCTCTCAGATTCAGATGAATTTGAATTGTCTGTGTCATCTCTTGAGGACGTGTTGTCATCAGAGTCAAATCTGAGTTGCTCATTGATTTGTTCTCTTGTGAGTTGGCTGTTTTTGACTGTTGCATCCAGTATATCGCCTCTGCTAGTTGAATCAATGACTGTCTCAAGTTCCACTTTTACTTTGGATATGTTGCCTCTCTTTTCTATCTCTACTTCAAATTTCTCCTCTATGCTTCTGTCATCGGAGCGTTCTGTCCTGAGTTCCTTTTCTGCTTCTTCTCTGGTAAGTGAGAACTTGTCAATAATCTGGTCAATTATCTGATTGGTGTCTGTGGTATTGCTGACAAACTCTATCTCTATTTTTATCTCAGTTTGAAAACCAAGAGTTTCAGCTCTTACTTTTCTTTCTGAGAATTCTGATGTCTGGGAACTATCATTGGATTTATCATCGTCTCTGGAATCATCGTCTCTGGAATCATCGTCTCTGGAATCATCGTCTCTGGAATCATCGTCTCTGGAATCATCGTCTCTGGAATCATCGTCTCTGGAATCATCGTCTCTGGAATCATCGTCTCTGGAATCCTCTTTACCTTCACTTGCAAAAACAGTACCAGTAGATACAGAAAGCACTATGACGAACAAAAGTAAGAACAGGGCAGCGTTATATTTCATTAATTTAAAGCCAAAACAATCCTATTTTAACATCAGGTAGAACTTCTACGTTGAAAAAGTTAGAGATGAGAAACATTCACTAAGAAATCACTATCGTTCATCATTGTAGTCATACTATGGGCAGAATATGATTTAAGATGTGTACAGGATTATCAAGATTAAATTTGGTGTAAGAAAAGAAAAGGAAAAAAGAGAGCCACAAAAACTAATTTTAATGACTAATAATAATTACAATTATGACGATACAGATAGACTTCAAGACTGAAATTCACAATATGTCTAGTGAGATTAATTATTTAGTCAATAGTGAAAATTTTACCAGAGAGGAAGCAATCAAACTTGTTTTGACTTAGCACACATAGATCAAATATTTCATAAAATAGAATGTTAAGTGTCAATACATTCATCTTTTTCAATAAGACTAAATCTTTTTTATTATAGAATCCAATTTTGTACTAACTCCTATCAATTCAGGATGAGAGAACTATAGAAATTTTTTCTTTTTATGTGAAATTATCCATGTCCGTTACAATTATTCTTGCAATTGTCTTATCTCTAGTTCTTTTCTAGCGTTATCCGCTTTAATTTCTGCTAATTGAGTCATGATATTGGTGAGTGCAATCATATCTATTCGCGATTGTTTTTGTTCTTCTTCTAGTTTTTTTACACGTTCATCCTGATCAACTATAACTATAGATTCGTAAACCATGAGATTGCTTTCTGCCCTAAGGTATTTTTCAGATAGTTTGTCTTGATTTCGGATATATTGTGAAAAGTATTTCTTGTGACCGATTATCCCATGTGCAAAGGATTCATCAACGGCTTCGGCACACTGTGTTAGCTGTAAATGATCTCAATGAGTGTAATGTTATTTTATAACGCGCATTACTATCATATTTTTCTAAGAATCTAGAACATGTTTTACCTATCTTACTTCTCACATAATCAAATTCAGAAACTTGTGTGTTTACTGATGTCTGACATCATCATTTGTGCCAAAAACTAGATTATCTTGTTCTATCTCATTCAATCGCCTCAATATGATATGTCTTGTTTCTTGTGTGACAAATGTTGCCCTTGACTTTTTGGTCTTTGTTGCAAAAGCTGGTATATGTATCGCAATAGGCGTCTTTGTTGTATCAAAGTGTTTTTTCTTTAGTTGTAAAACCTCATCAATTCTCATCCCAGAGTCTTTCATGACCATAAGCATTGTTTTTTCTTGTTTGAACAATTATCAAGTAAAATTCGTAGTTCATCCTTTGTGAGAGGTTCAGGCTCTTCCTCTTCTGCTTTAGGTAATCGTACTCTTTTTTTCAATCGTCTATTATTGATATCAAAACCACCAACATCTTCAAGAAAACCTTTGATATGATTCAGATATTGTTTCTGAGTGTTTGGGTGTATTGCCTTGAATGTCTTTTTGATGTTCTTGTATCTTCCTCGATATGTAATAATTTCAGGGTGATCTTGTTTTAACCAAGTTATCCATTTGTTTAGGACGGTATAGATCTTCTCCAATACCTTGTTATCATCTTTCAAATCAGAGATAATTTCTTCAGGTGTTTTATGATATTCAGATTCAGTGAATCTGCCAAACTGAGTCAAACTATATTCTGCCATTCTTCTAGTGTTTACAGCAGATTTTGAATCAAGATATTCTTCTCTAGTATTTACATCGGGGATATAAGACATGTAGTTAGTTTAGGAATTATAGTAATAAGAAATGGTAAAGTTGAAACTTTTTTCTAATTTACCATATAAGCATTGGAAAATATGAGTGCATATCGGCTCACCGTTAAAATATGGGGATTTTGGCTTTAGAATATTATGCATGGTGCCAATTACAGAGATGGAAAAGGACAAGTGTTCACCAGAAAGAAATACATCAAAGGTAAACCACAAATTAAAATTGCAAAATTTCAAGGTGGTAAAAGAGGAACATACCAATACTGTGTTCAGTTACTAATTAACGAAAAGATTCAGATTAGACACATGGCAATTGAATCAACTAGATTGGCAGCAAATAAGACATTAGAGAAAACAACTGGTGAAACAGGTTACTATTCCAGACTAAGAATTTATCCACATAATTTACTTCGAGAAAACAAACAGATTGCAACTGCAGGTGCAGATAGGGTTTCTGAAGGAATGCGAAGATCATGGGGAAAAGCAGTCAGTCTAGGTGCAAGAGTTAAGCAAGGACAATGCATTATGGAAATGTTTGTTAATACTGAGGCTCATTTAGTGGCAGCAAAAAAAGCACTTCATGGTGCATGTGTGAAATTGCCAGGAACCCCAACAATCCATGTTATTGAATGGAATAAATCATCACCATAAATTTTCTAAATCAGGTTTCTTATTTTTAACAAATTCTAAAAATTCTTTAAATTCATCTTTTGTTGGTTCTCGATTTAGAATTCTTTTTCATTGATAGTAAAAAGCGTTGTAAATTCTTCCAACTATTACACCAAGAGCAAATGATTTTGAATCATCAATTGTTGAAAGCAATTGAATTAATTCTTTAATTTCATCTTTGTTAGAAAGTGTATCTTGAATTTTTTGTTCTATTTTAGCAAGAAGAGTTTTATCCATAGTGTTCCTTAATTGAAATAGTAAAAAACAGTTTTACATGTAGTTTTGGATATAAATATCAAACAATTGACTTGGATCGAGCCAATTTTTCACAAAATAATTCAAATTGTCTTTTCAGATTAGTTGATTTCTCATGATTGGATTGTGTTTCAAATACTATTCATCAGATGTTCCACTTGTCTTTGATGAGGAAAACTTTAAGGCAGTTTGTGACAAGTGCAGAAACAAAAGTATTTCTCAATAATTATTCATTCAATTATAACAATCAGGATTCAGTGCTAAAACATGGATGCTCTACTACTGTACTAATATCATTTATGCTGAGTTTCGTTCTACGCCAACTATTTTGGATACATGAAGACCGATACTAGAACCGTATGTTCTTTCAACAGAGAGATATTCCCCTGCCTTAAGATGAATGGGGTATTGCCATTTGTGATGCTACACTTACAGTAAAAGTTCTTTCAAAAACATCCTTGGCTAGTTCTGTCTAATCACTTCAAAACTAAAAGAGTTAGAATCATATCTCATTGATCTAATGGTTTCTCCAATAATTTCAAACATTTTACAATACATTTTACATTGAATCTCAGACCAAATTGCACCCAGAGAATGTTTTTGCATAAATACTGTATTGTCTTTTCTATCTCTCATTATCATTGAGATTCCATTTTCCCTGTTCCATTCCAAAATTCTTCTACTTATCTCAGCAAAATCAAGGTTATCCACTTGAAATTCCATTTCGGAGATGACGACTTTAGCATTATGTTGCACAATTTTACCTATCTCGTTTTTCTTTATTGCATCATGTCGTTTCTTTAGAATTTCACCTGAAAGAGTAATATCTCCTCTGTATTGTTTTATTCTCTGAAAACGTAGCCAATCATGCACAATTTTTGCAGTCATTGCAGAAGGGTTGGTTCCATTTTCTTTTACTATCTTTAGATATTCAGTATGATCTTCTTTATTTAGTCGTACTCCAATTAGATTTGACATGGTTTAGTATCGATTTTGTGGATTATTTATTATTTGTTAACATTTATCAATAAAGTTATCACAGAGCCCATATGCAAGATTTGACTACCGGATTTTGATGACTAAAACAATTATAACAAAAAAAGTTCCAAATAGCAAAGGCATTAGTTGCCGAGGAATATTTTTCAATTGTATCACCTTATATCAAGACTATCCAAAAAAAATAGATCAAGAATTCACAAGAGAAATCTCCAAAAAAAGGACAAGTCAAGAAGAATTAAAAAGGACAAGAAAACTACATGAACCTTCTTGAAAATTCAATAAAATAAAAATTTCTAAAATTTAATCAAATTCGTTACAAGATATATTCATGTCTTTTTCTTCATCTAATATATTGAGATGATAAAGAATTGATTTTCTGCAAGAGATATTATCTTTCATCATTCCTGTTTTATGTAATTTACCTCATAAAGAGCGATAATTGGTTGTGAATTGTTGATTCCAAAATTTACAAAACATTGTAAATTCTTCAATATTGTTTGTCATAAACCAAATAGAATATAGGGATAGCATTTCATTAATCTTTGCCTCATCTGATTCATTTTGTTTTTGTTTAACCTTTACATTATGAAGTTCTTTGTGTTGTTGTGTTGCTTTCATGAATAAAAATACAAATTGATAAGATATAGGTTCTGTGATAACTTTGATAACATTTGTTAACAAATTCTTAGATGTGAGCTTCTCGAAGTTCTTCTAGTTCTCTTTTTTATATCGTCTTTGAGATTTTGCATGTCTCTTTTGTCAGATTTTCTGAATTTCTTTAATTTCTCAATCTCATTGACCTTCTTTTGCAATTCTGTCTTTTCCTCATTTGTTTTATCTAACTCAGTTTGTTTTCTTGCAGAACCATCTATTGGTTAATTCAGACATTGCCTTTTGGTATTCTTTGAATAAAATCTCGATGCTCGACAAGCAATACATGTCGGCTAACGAGATTGATTTTACAGAATGACCCATCACTTTTTCAGTTAGTATGATTTTCATTCCATCTGTATTTTCAACAATAGTATTCCATCTTTTTCTGAATCCGTGCTCATTCTGTGTTTCGTATCTTCCTGATCATTTTTGCTGGTCTGTCCTCAGTTCTGATACTCTTATTGCATGCCAAATTGACTTCATGACAAGATCCTCATTCATTGAAATAACTTTTTGAATTCCTAACTGGTATGTTTTTCTAAATAGTGGTGAGTTTTTATCGATATATTCACCGTCATCTCTTATATATTCTAGGTATTTCTTTAGCCAATAGACAGCCTCGGCATGAATGAAAGTAGTGTATTCTTCCACGTTTCTCTCATATACTAATAGAGACATACATTCGTTTGGCATTTCTTGCAAATTTCTCAACTTGAGGTCTAGAATTGCTCCACGTCGTACACCTGACGCTGCAAGAGAATGAATTAATGCCTTTTGTCTTAGATCTCGTACACTAGAAAGCATCACGTTAATGTCTTTTGTGGTCCACATTTTTGTACCTGTCTTTTTGACTTTTGCAGGAAATAGTCTATGGATTTTTTTCCACCTTAATTCAATATCATTTGTCTCAAAGAATGCTTGAATTCCTGCCATGTATGTTCTCATTGAATTTGCACCAATTCTCTTCTTTAGTATCAGTACATATCTTCTACCATGATTTGTAATTGAGAAGTTTCTATTGCAACTATAGAATCATAATCTTTAAGATTATAAAAATTCTTAAAATTATCAAGAAAATAAAGATATTTTTTCTAGTGGCTTCAGTTTTTAGAGGTCTCAAACAGTAAAAACTTCTTTGCATATCTTTCTAGGAAACAAAATTTATCTAAATCCAACAGTAATTCGCTTAAGAACAGTTTAATATCCAAATTCAACCTCTAGGATTGTTGCAGTTATAGTACAGTCTGGTTAGTACTCGTGCTTGCCAAGTACGTGACCCGGGTTCAAATCCCGGTAACTGCACTCCACTTTCAGTTCAAATTACTATAAAAGTTTCAATTAAGATTTGATAGATGGACCTCATGTGTTGCCTGCCAAATAAGATTGGGATAGTTTTTAGTTTTATGAGAAGTGTTTAGAAAAAATTAATCATTTTACAATCGTCACAGGAATCTTGGATGTGTGAAGAACATAGTTTGAAGTACTTCCAAGAAATGTTTCTTTTATAGAACCTAAACCCCTAGCTCCCATTACAATTAGATCACATTTATTTTCAGCAGCAAATGAAACTATTCTTTCTCCTTCTTTACCATATTCCATTACATCAATAAATGGAACTTTATTTTGTAAACATTTTTTCTTTGCGATCTTCATGGAGTTTTTATAATTTTTATTTAATGCATTTCTAAGAACGATTTTTATAATTTTTATTTCGCTAGGGGATATTTCAATAACGTGTAATCCAATAATTTCTGTTTCTGACTTTTTTGCTAAAGATATTGCTTTATCTAATCCTCTCATAGAATTTTTAGAACCATCAAGAGGAACTAGAAATCTTTTAACAGTATTTGCCATGAAATTTTAAATATTACTTTCTTTTTTTAAGCTTTAGTATCCTCATTTGACATGTTCATTAATAATGAAGACATAAATCCATTATTTTTAGTTTTAAACATGGTGTATTATGTTCAGTTTTGAAACCCTAAATACGAAAACGATGTAACAAAATAGTCAGAGGAATATTATTTTCATTATACACAATATCCTATTGTGTATACTCCTTTGGCATTTAAAATTAATTAATCAATCAAGACAAATATTCATTTAATCAATAATTGTTAATGTACCGTTATGATATGCAAGTAATTTTGTTAATATCACAATGGCATCAAAGAAAAAAGTAGACAAGAAAAAGTCTGCAGCATCCAAGAAAGGTTGGGTTACACGAAGAAAAAACGCAAAGAAATAGTCAATTGACTATTATTTTTTATTACAAATTAGTCTAAAATTACCAGTATTCCAATTACAGTAGATGTAAACCCCACAACTGAGATAATCTTCTTCCAAATCTTTTCAACCAGTATGTTTGCAGATTCTACCTTTGAGATTCTCTTGCATTGATCATGAAGTATAGATTCTATTCCATCTAGTTTCTCAAAGATTCTCTTTATCACAACTTCTGGCAGCTCTGTCATGTGAGATTAAATGGAAAATCAGGTAAGAGAAGGATTGTTAATTTGTGCGTGATTTTTGTTATAAATGCATCTCGGCAACGGTAGTATGAAAGTTTAAAGAGGAAAGAGAACTAACAATTTCTTTTTGTTAGTTTGATTATTAATATTACAGGAGCTGCAAAATACATTCCTACATTTAATAAAATCAAACTTATTCCAAATCCCAAAACTTCTTGTTCAGAGTCCATACTGACATGATTTAGAATTGAAAGACTAGAAATCATTGGAGTAATTACAAGTTTGACAGCTTCTTTGAATAGTGGGTTTTCTCTTTCATAATCAGCTATGTGTGGACTAAATGAATAGTAGAATTCATTGAATGATTGCATAAATGCTGAACCTGATTTCGTCTGGAGTAGTTTGGAGTCTCTAAGTTCTCTGAGTTGTTGCACTTGTGGTGCAAGTTCTGAGTCATACGTGGCAGTAGCAATAAGACATCCACCACCTGCAGCCTGTACGGTTACTGGAAGAATAATAGAACTAGATACCATGCCGTCAGCACTTGAAACGTTGATTGTTACGGTAAATTGCCCAGATTCCTCAATTGAGATAATGATTAGATTAGTTGTTGCAGTTGTAATATCAGAATCAAGAACTACAGAAGTGTTTGAAAGGTTTGCAGTTATACCGGTTGTAGACGTCACAACATCTAAGTTGACAGTACCTGCAAACCCACTAATTGCAGATATGGTAATTGCTACTTCTGATGATTCATTTGGTTCAAGGGTTATTGTAGAAGGAGTTGCTGAAACTTTAATGTTAGGTTCGATATTAACCATTTCTGCATCAACTAGGGGTTCTGCAAAATTATCAGGATCGCCTGAAAATCCTTCTAAATCATTTTGTGGTACTCCATTAACAATTAACAAATCCCTAAACAATGAAACATCATTTCCATCAATACTTCCATCACCGTTAAGATCTCTACTTTCTTGCGCAACATATAATGCTGCGACTCCTGCTACATGTGGGCTAGACATACTTGTGCCGCTTAGATTAGTATAGCCGCCATCTCTAAAGGTTGATTGAATATCTACTCCAGGAGCTGCAATGTCAACTACAGAGCCAAAATTGCTAAAACTAGCTAAAGAATCATCACTTCCTGCACTAGTTAATGGACCTTGCGCACCAGACTTGCCATCAGAATCTGCTATTGCAGATACTGTAATGACTTCTGGATGACTAGCAGGACTAAACGATGCAGCATCCCTTCCATCATTTCCAGCAGCTACAACGTAAATTATCCCTGCTGAAACAGAGTTAGATATTGCTTGATCTAAAATCTCACTTGAAAACTCTCCACCCAGACTCATATTAACAACTTCAATTTCATCTGCATTTTGAGTAACATAGTCAATTCCACTAATAATAGAAGATGTACTTCCTTGTCCATTATCGCCTAACACCTTTACTGCCCACAACCTAGCTCCAGGTGCTATCCCTACAACACCCTCATCATTATCTAATGCTGCAGAGATTCCTGCAACATGTGAACCATGTCCCTGTCGATCGTCATTAGAACTACCTACAACAAAATTCACAAATTCTACCACATTCAAATCTGGATGATTCGTATCTATCCCTGTATCTAATATTGCAATATCAACATTAACTCTTTCATCTATGCCATCAATATTAGAAAGGGGATTCAAATCAGCATCAATTCTATCTATTCCAGTTGGAATCTCTTGTGCAAAAGCTACTACAACTCTGTCTGGTTCAATTGCAATTACTCTAGGATCTTCTCTTAATTGTGATAATTGATCTTCTGTTGCAGTAATTGCCATTCCGCTGAAAACATATCGGTAGATCTCTATACTTTCTATCTGATATGATTGGGTAACAAGTTCAGCAAATTCTGGTTCTTCTAAAATCATAATATATCTTCCTGGAATGATTTCTCCTCCTTTTGCTTCTTGTGCAAAAACTATCTGGCCTACTGATAACGTACCTACAATCAGAACAGCAGATAATGCCAGAAATAATAAGGCCTTATTTATTGTCATTGGATGATCACAAATTATGAGTTACTTAAAGTGAACATATTATATTCAGTTTTGAAAAGAGAAAGAAATTATCTATACTGTAATTATTCCATTTTCAACCATAAACTGTATTCCTTTTAGAAAATCTCCATCAGAGATCAATCCCTGAGACCACCAGTCAGCGTTATTTTTTATCCAAGATGGACTCCTGAGAGCCTGTGGTAGTTGATTGTGTAGTTTCTGGAATCTGTATTATTCCTTCTTTGATTAGAAATTGTATTCCACCAACAAATGCTTGGTCATCAATATTTCCTTGTACCCACCAAGAGGCGTTGTTTCGAATCCAGTCTGGAATTTGAGATGTTACATCAGGATTTTCTTGTATAGAAGATGGATTGTCTGAAATAATTTTTCCTTCTATAACTACTTGCTTGACAGGATGTTTATAATCAAAACTAACTATTATTTCCCCATTTGTTTCATCATGAGTAATTGTAAAATCATCTATACTCTTTTCATCAATTGTTATTGTGTAGGGTGGTTCTAACACATTACCAATGAATATTTCTGTAATGCCTTTTCCACTTTGTTCTAGTACTCCAAAAGATATTTTTTCATTTTGTGCATCAAAAGAAAAATCCTTTATAGTTGAACTGGTAGCTATATTGATTTCAAGCATCTGATCATCAAATTTAATTGATTTTTTATCTAGCACAAGACCAAAAGTTTTAGCATAATTTGATGGCTCAGAGATATCAATAGTGTTTGAAATTTTCACGGTTTCAAGTGATTCACGGAATTTTGAAAGTTTCTTGTCATATGTCTCATCTGAACCAGAAGCATATCCTATATCAATAAAATCATCGTTTGTTGCAAAAAGATAACCTATCAATTTCAATTTTGCATTCATTGTGGGTTCCAAACATTTTCCGGTAAATTCGACAGCTTTCATTCCATTTAATTCCAGAATTTTACCTGGTGGATATGGCGTATCACATTCAGGTTCTGGTATTTCTAACATCTTATCTAAATCACCTGTTACAACTGTCATCATTGCAAAATTGGGATTAATTTCAGAGGAAAAAGACTTAGTTGGCACACCTGACATTGCAGATGCGACATACATGTCATCTTGCTTTAACTTTACACCTTTCCATCCCTGTGGAAATTGGACTTCTAATCCTATATCTTCATTAATGTATTTTCCACTAAATTCAGTAGGTATGAGTTCTTTATCTATAACTATAGAATCAATCATTTCTTGTACTACAGGAAAATATTCAGAGAATCTCTTTTCGCTATCAGAAGTGAACTGAATCATATACACTTTTGTGTCAATTGCCAGAAAAATATTAACGCCCTTTAAATCAAAACCTGCATTTGTTCCAGTATAAATTTTCTTAACTGCGGGATTGCCTGATAAAATAATTTCATTTGATTCGACAAGATTGAAGTTTGAGAATTGTTGACGATAACCATCCATTACAGTTTCAGCATATTGAGAAGGATCTGCCTTGATGGGGCTATCTAGAATGATAATTCCAAAAGTCTCTTGGTAAACATCTTGAAGATTATCAATTGGTGCCGTAAAGATAACTGTGGTTGTTGGCTCATCTAATTCAGACTTTGCCCAAGAAGAAGGATATTCAATTTTTATGCCATGAGTCAGGTTCTCATATTGGAGTAATGGAGGAAGCGACTCAATGTCAAGAGAATTAATCATCTTTTGTATGGTATGAGTATAGTCCGAAAACTTTTCTTCTTCTGCAGTAAATACAACACTACGCAATGTTTTCTTTTATTGTGGTAAACATTGCTTGTTCAAAACTGACATCTTGATTTCTTATTGTGTAGGTTGTCTTTGCATTATTTCCAGAGATGGTAATTGATTCAGAGTCTAGGATGTTAACCTCGAATCCCAGTAAGGTAAACTCACTAACTATACTCTGAATTGTAGCATCAGCATACTCATCTATGGTACTAGTTTCCATATCCTTTAGAAATTCATTGTATACAGTTTCACGTTCATGCTTTAATGGAGGAGAGCAAAAACACATCTCAGACCATTGAATAACATCAGGTTCAGTTATCTTAGCACGTTTCATTGAATTGACAATTTCTTGACCATCAGGTTTCTGATTCTGAATTGCACCATCAGTTAGTTTTTGATAAAATTCGTTCATTTTTTCTTCAATGTATCTGGCTTTTACTGAATAAATTGCCACGAATCTACATTGTAATCTATATTATTATTTTTTACATTGATAATTTCTTAGTTTTTCCACATTAGTGCAAAATCTAGAGCCCTAACTATATCCCCATACACGTTGTGCTGGGGTTATAGTTTAGTGGTTTATTTTCGGACCCACGTGGAAACTGAAGTAGGAACAAAATCACCTTATTACATATTCCATTTACAAAAAATCAATTTCTAATTTTAGAATAGATATGAATAAGAAAAAAGAAATGTTTATGTCTCTTTTATGAGAGACTTTACCTTTGCCTCAAGGTCTGGAGTTATGGTATCATGTCCATGCAGCTTTGCATGCTCTGCTATCTTTTTCATCAGTTCTTCTTCAGTGTTTTCAGTTGCACTCCACGAGCACTCTGAGTGGACATGGGAGCAGCTAAATGTCTTTGCCATAGTTAGGATAGTTTTACATGCTATTTATCTTGATTCAAGTCAAAAAAATCTTGGAAAAAACAAATTCTCAAAAATAATCAGGCTTCAAAGATCAAAAGTATAGAGAATGGTAACGTAGATCATCAGATATGCCACACACTTTCATCAATCCAGAATAATCTAACGCTTCATGTTTTATGGTAAATCGAAGATAATGATTTTTGAGTTTAAAAAATCTAAAATATCAATCTGAATGATCTTTTAATCTATGTACAATAATTAAGACATTTTTACGTTTGTTTACTTTGACCTCAAAATCAGAAAATAATTCAAGTTTGCCTATTTTACAATACATTTCTGTTATAGAGTACTTCTCCGCCAGCAATAACCATTGCATCAAATACACTTCCTGCCATATTTCTTAGTTTTCTATAATCGATTGAAGGTAAAACATTCTCATGAACTATTTTATTACGATAATAAAGAATGTCTTCAAAGTTCTCCCAATTATTACGTAATAATGGGATGTTACGTATGTGACAAAATTCGTGTTCTACACCCTCATTATTGAAATTATCATAGTATTTTTTAGCTTCTTCCATGATGTCTATTCCTAATAATTCTTCATAGATCGTTTTTACACGTGATGGACTGGCATGACTCCCTGAATGTGCAAGTGCACTTGCAGGATTATCTTCGTAGTTTCCATCAAGAATAAGATTTAGTTTGTCCACCAGCTTGCTCCCAACTATATATGCAATTGATTTAAAATAGACTTCAAAAATTGTGACTGTTTTTACTATCACATGCTCTATTAACGCAGTACGAATTATCTCGTCTTTGTTATGTAGAAATTGTATTTCTATAAGCAGTGGTTTTATTTCTCCAAACGTGGTAATTGGATATCGTCCTAATCATTCTTTGGGTATAAGCGTACTATTTTCTCTGTATCTTACTCTTGCTTTTTTCCTCATGGTCTAACCTTTACACAGAATATGATCTAATTTGATTATTATTCTAAATCGCATGTAACGACTGACTTTCTTTTCTTTTCTGAACCTCATGAAGTAAGCACAGTTCTGCAAATGCATTTTCATCAAAGTGAATATTCTTTAGAGCATTTCTTCGTTTGATTTGAGGATACTCACTATATTTTCTCCTGTTTATTGTTCTCCCACCAGTTTTAGGTCGGAATCCTCTCCATTGCTTGAAAAATACTGCAACTCCTTGATCCTTGCATTGGTCTATGATTTCTTCAATCCATTGTTTTTTTACAGGACGATAATGATGGCCACTTTCACCACCAATAATTACCCAATCTATGCTCTTCAAGTTTAATTTTCCAACAGAAGCAATTAGAGGTTCAAAACTGATGAATCGGGTATGACATTTTACTTTTCGCAGATCATTAATTCTTGAAATGTAATCTCTGCTTTCGATGCTGGTTCCCATCCACATGTAGTTTGGAATTTTGTGGCCAAAATACTTGAAAAATAATTCTGAAAATTCCACCATTCTTTTTGGTCGTTTAGTTAGAATTTGATAATCATACTGATTAGCTTGAATCATGGTAGCAAAACACCTACCAGTAAACTCAAAAATTGAATTTTCATGAAACAAATCAGATATACTATTGACAAAGATTTTTTTTGGTTTTTTCCAAGTTAAAGGCAAATCAACATCTGAAGGATGTTCAACATACAGAAAACCTTTTTTGTATTTCTGCAATCCCATGGCTTTCAATCTTTTGGTTAAAGTTTCAGCATAGCAATTCCTACATCCTGGAGAAATCTTCGTACATCCAGTAGCAGGATTCCATGTTGCTTCAGTCCATTCAATACCTGAACCTCTGCCATAACTCCTTCAACTAATTATTATCCAATAAATGTTTAAGATTAGTGTAGAGACAATGGCTAGGTAATAATCAGCTGTTTGTACTTCTATTCTTAAAATGTAATTAAGGTGTAATAACCTACACACTAAGTGAGTTTTGATATAAATGGCTGGATAAAAGGGAAAATAACCCCATTTTTTGAAGAAATTAAGCCAATAAAAAATGATGGAGATACTACGTCTCCTGGAAACATGTGGTCTTTTAAAAAAAGAAGTTGCACTTCATCTATACATTCCAAGTTATTATAACATAATTAAAAATCATTTTAAAAATTGGTATTACTTTGATCCTTTTTGCGGTAGTGGACTGTTTGAATTTACAAAGCCTTCTATTCTAAAAGGAGAGAAATTTCCTGGTTCCCCCATAATTACATTGGCCATAATGTGGACTCCAGATTTTCTTTTTGAGGATGATCTAAACTGACCCAATGAGACAGATATGGGACTGATTTTAGTAATCTCACAGATCTTGCCCCTGTCTTACCATCTACTGCAATTACAGCCCCGATGTCATCAAATTTGACATGTTTTAGCTTCATCGAGAGTAATTCACTGGGTCTGGTTCCAGCTTCTGCCTGTACTGCAAATATTGCCCTATCACGGGAGTTTTTGCATGCATAGATTATTCTGTCATAATCAGATTTTTCAATAAGATTCTCCCTGACCAGTTTGTCTGATACCAGTCTTATCTTGACATCCTTTGTTTCTGGAGGGTCACCCACTTCCTTGAAATCCTGAGCCAAACTTTGCCCATCTGAAAAACATCTTGAGGTATTTCTTGGCATCAGCAGTGCTGTTTGTCTCCTTTCCCTTGTGATCACTGTATATCTCGACAACATTGTACACCAAAGTATCAATATCACCTTTAGATGCATCAGTCCAGTTCTTGTTTAACATTCTGGAAAGAGTCAATAATGCAATAAGATTTCTACAACGATATGCTTTTGCCAAGGACAGTTGTACAAAATACTAGTCATATTTTTTGATTAACTGGTAATTCTCATCAGAAAGATCTTTTTGCAATAACTTGTAAACTCGATTAATCCTGTCATCATAATCATGGATATCATTTTCTTTTTTGTTGATGATTTTTGCCTGTGTTTTCATTCGGAATTATCTATAGGCATACAAATATTTGAACTCTGAGTTCATAACACGGTAACTGCACCACTTATTTTTGATTTTTTGGAATTAGTGCATTATTAATAATTTCTAATGCATCCTGAGCTTTTTCTGGGCGAGGCAACTGAATCATAAACACATTATCTTTTCCATAATTTGATTTTGGAGAAGATAGTGCAAACATGGATGTTTTTGCAAGAGTTTCAAAAAAGTCAAGATGGGTTTTTGCATTTATTATAAATGCCTCAACAATATTTCCTTTAGAAAATGTCAAAACAACTTCAACGAAGACATTACCCAATCCATCTTGTAAGATGTTAAGATCAGTGTTAATAGACAAAGATTGTCCTGCAACTTTTGCAAGCATGTCATCATATTTTTTTTCTTCAATCATGATACATGGTGTTTCTTTACCGTCAAAATCAAAAGTAGTGATTCCGTTGTGTACTAGTTCCATTAGTTTTTTTAATTCATCAGACATCTTTCTTTTCCTCTAGCATAGGCACTATTTTATCTCCAGCTTTTACTAGAAATGGAGAAATAAATGCAGTGATTATAGAAATAATACCTATCAATGGGAACAAGAAAGCACTAACGGCCCCTATATCGACTCCAACCTTTATAATTACAATTGAGAATTCACCCCTTGGAGCAGCTAACGTAAATGCCGAACGTATTGCTTTACCACGTCTTTGTCGGAAGATAATATTTCCAACCAAGTTTCCACCAAACTTCATTCCAGTAGCAACTGCTATCAAGGCAATTGCAATGAAAAGATAATTTTCAAGTTCTGATACATCCATCAAGGCACCTACTGAAATAAAGAAAATTGCTACAAACATGTCTTTAATTGGACTGGAAAGTAATTTTGCAACTTCAGCAGATTTTGATTCAGCTACTAGCACCCCTGCCAAAAATGCACCAATTGCAACTGATAATCCAACAATGTTTGCAAGTAACGCATAACCAAAGCAAACACCTAGAACACTAAGCAATAGAATCTCGCGATGCTCAGCTGCTGCAACCTTGTCAATTAATGGTGGAATTAATCGGGTTCCAATTGTGAATGTTCCAACTATAAGACCAGATGCGACCAGTGCAATTATTAATACTGACTCAATAGATACGGCTCCAACTAAAGCAATTGATTGTAACGATGAAATCAGAATAACTGCGATTATGTCCTCTACAATCAAAATTCCTAAAACAAGAATTGAAGATTCGTTTTTGATCCTTCCCATTTCCTCTAAAATTTTGACAATTATTGCAGTACTAGAAATAGATAATGCTGCTGAAATAAACAATGCGTCTAGAAATCCCAAATCCAATGCAGTTGCAGCATAAAATACTACACCTAATGTTAAAAATAATCCCAATGTTCCAACTCCCACTGCCACTCGCCCAATACTTTTGATTTTGGCATATGGAAACTCAATCCCAATTACAAAAAGAAGTAAAATTACACCAATTTCAGCAAAAAGATTCAATGCAGAAATGTTAGATAGTATTCCAACGCCTCCCAACACATCAGTAGATGGACCGCCTTCAGGCAATACCCAGGACCAAAACGGTGAAAGAGGACCAATGAGCATTCCAGCAAAAAGATAACCAATGATCAGTGGTTGTCTAATTTTAAAAAAAGCCAAAGTAACTACGGCACCAATTATCATGATAAATGCTAAATCAGTGACAAATGTTGCATGAGGAAGTTCAGGAGTAATCTGTTCAATTAAACTAGTAACAGTTGTGTTAAGTGAGCTGTGAATTTCACTAGTATCTAATTGAAGTAAAATGTTTTTCATGTTTTCATTTAACAAATTTGTTTAAAAATAATTTCTAACTGAAAATTTTGAAATCAAATTAATGAAAATAAAAATAATTGAAAATAGGCTCAATAGTCGTAATCTTTAACCTCTTTATGATCATTCATTATAATGATTCTGCAGAGTGATGATTAGGTCATCTGAATAATATGTAGAGAAATGACTTGGGGTATCTGACTGCATCATTGGTTACCTCATAATCACCTTAGTATTAATAGTACGGTACCATACCGTACTATATGATTCAATGTGAATATTGTACAAGAGGGTTTATCGAAACAGCAAATGGTCTGGTCGAGAAGACCTTTCACGAGTTACTACACGAACCAACTGTTGTAAACAAGTAACTCTTTACATTTTTTATTTTAGACCCAACTTTTTTATCATCATTTTTTAATTGACTGTATATGGCAGGCAAAACTATAAACAAAAAGACATCTGCCCAACCAAAAAAAGTTGCAAAAAAAGTTGCAAAAGAGCCAACGCCATCAGCATTACTAAAGAAGGTAGCATCAGTTTCAGATTCTAACAAGGCATTACAAAAAGAGATCAAAGTCATGTCAAAAATTTTTGGAGAAAACCAAAAAGTCCTACTATCAATGAAAAGTATGATTGACACATTAACATCAACATTAGAGTATATTCAGAAACAATCAAAACAAATCAACATTATAGAAGAGGATACTCAAAAACTGTATGCAGGATTAAACCAAGTAAGAACTCAATCCAATTTAGTAGGTAAGATTAATGATCAAACTGCAAAACTACAAGATGAAATAAATAAAATTTCAGAAATTCAAAAAACAACAAAGCCTCAAGAAATATCTCAGCAAGTACAAGACAGTATGAATTCAATTAAGAACAATTCCCAAATGATAATAAAAATTGCACAAAGAATTGATGAAGTAAGAGATGATCTCAGAAAAGTTTCTGGAAAAACAGATTCATTTTTAGAAATTAGCTCTGAGATGAACAAACTAAAAAATAATCTTGATGAAATCTCAGATAAAACTGCAAAACTAGATACGGGAAATCAAATCATACAAAGCCTCAAACAAGAATTTGAAAGAATTGCAGAAGGTGCAATTTCGACAACAGAACTTAATGCAGAACTTGAAGCAATCAAAGTTACAATTGATTCAATTTCTTCAAAAGCATCAAAAATTGATTCCCTTGGAGGAGTAATAGATGGTCTCAAACAACAATTTGAGACAATCTCTGCAAATGCAAAATCTGCTGAAAATCTAAGTATACAGACAATGAGAGATTTAGGAGGTAAAATCGATAAAATTGAGACTGAAATTGGAGGATTGTCAAAAAGAGCAGACTCCACAGCATTTGTAGGTGAAGGACTCAAATCAGTTCAGGAAGACATTTCAAATTTCAAGCAAAACGTCTTTGATAAAACAAACAGCATAGAGCAAAAAATAGCCTCAGCTTCAGATATTCTAAAAAGGCAAGACGCGTCAACGGTAGAATTTCATAAAAAATCAGATAAATTATTTGAAGAGATACAGTCAATTAAAAATGTCACAAACAAGGCAACAAGTGATTCATCAAAAGAGATGATGGCATTGCTAAAACTTTCAGAATATCAATCAAATGTGAGAATGAATACTGAATTAAAGTATGGGGAATTAAAAGACATTGAAAAGATGGCATCACAAACCGCAGACATTGTAAATCTATTTGATAGAATATCAATAGAGTCTGGCGAAAAGATTCCTCTACCTCAAGAAGTAAGACAATGGGCAGTAAGTAAAATTTTAGATTGTGCTGACAAGTGGGAAGTTCGATTCAGTGATGTCTATTCAATTTTAACTAATGCAATAGGCACAGATATGTTAAAAGAAACAATTAGAGTTCAGCAAGTAAGAGATATTTATGGAATTAGAGCAGTAGATGAACTAAGAAAGGATCTTAATATTCCTTAAACTCCAGTCTCATCTATTTCTTTGAATTGTTGTTTCTTTTTCTTTAGTGCAGCAAAGATTCCCAAAATTGCTGCAATCCAAATTGTACTAAACATAATGTTTGCAACACTTACGTACATGTACGGAGTAGCATCCATGATATTGGTTTTCAAGGATAGTGCTCTGCTGTTGATATCTAGCATTCCTGTATGATATGCAGAACTGTCCTTCGGAACAGTTGAAATTTTCTCAATACTTGCAACCATCGTATCTACATCATTTTGTATTCTAAGCAAGTTTGTAGATTCTGTAGCGAATATCCAAACGGGGTTTTTTGAAATAACATCATCATTAGCATCGGTGGTTTCAGATACATGGTCCATTACAAGTTCCAGGTCTTCATGAATTGCCAATAGATGACTCTTTATTATTACAGGATCAGATGAGCCTACAATTCCATCAAGATGTCCTCTAATCCTGTCTAGAGGATAGATATCAGTATTGTAACCATAAATTGCCATAAATCCTCCAAAAATAATAATTCCAATAATTCCAATCATGGAAAGTTTGTAAACAGTATTTGCCATTTTTTCCTTCTTGGCTTTTGGTAGTGGATTACTTGATTTATTTCTTTTAAATCGCGTATGAGACAAGCTCATATATGCAATATAGAAAAATCCTGCAGCCTGAAGTCCAATAATAGGAACAAAGATAGGATTATTTGAAAAAACTGCAATAAAGATTCCCATTATACCATATACTCCAAAAAAAATCTCAAGTAGTGTGACTTGTGAGAATGGTAGATTGTATGCATTGTCTTTCCAATCATCTTTAGTTTTTAAGATCCCATATTTTGGAGTTCTAAGAAATTCATTTTTCTTTCCAATAACTGCATCAAATACTGCAACTGTATTATTCACTGACATTCCTGCATTGTAAATTAGCAATGCCGGAAGTATCTTGGCTTTAGACTTCCAAGACTTTTGGTACATACTTTGCATGATCATAATGTACGCACCAGGTCCCATTGCAAGATATGTTGCAATAGTTATTGCAGGAAGAAAGCTAATCACATAAAGATTGACTTGTCCTGCCAGTAAAATCGGTAATGCCAAAAACTGTATTAACATTAATGGATAAACAACATGACGAGTTAGTTGAATGAATGCCTGAATTTTTGCTTCAATTGCAACTTTACGTTTTAGTGCAATGTCAGTAAGTAATTTTATTGCACATTGGATAGAGCCTTTTGCCCAACGGAATTGTTGTCTTTTTGCAGCATTCATCTGTACTGGAAGTTCTGCATCAACTACAATGTCAGGCAAGAACAAACATTTCCAGCCTTTCATTTGTGCTCTGTAACTTAGATCAAGGTCTTCAACTAATGTTGCAGTATGCCAGCCTCCTGCATCCTCAATACAATCACGTCTCCAGATTCCTGCAGTACCATTGAAGTTCATAAACAGATGAGAGTTGCTTTTTGCTTTTTGTTCTATTAGAAAATGAAAGTCAAGGCTTAGTGCTTGTGCTTGAGTAATTGCAGAATAGTTTTCATTTACATGTCCCCAACGACATTGAACAAGACCGATCTTTGAGTTTGTAAAGTGTGGAATTGCTCGTTTAAGAAACCATGTTGGTGGAATAAAGTCCGCATCAAAAATAGCAACAAGTTCTGTATCAGTTGTTTTCATTGCATGCTTTAGTGCTCCTGCCTTGTAACCACTTCTGGTTCCACGTCGCACATGCTCTATTTGAAATCCCTGATTTTTGTAATCATCAACTGCATTTTCAAGTAAATCAACAGTATCATCATCTGAATCATCTAACACCATAATTCTCATTTTGTCTTTTGGATAATCCAAATTGCAAACTGCATCTACCAGTCTTTTTGCAACATACTTTTCGTTGTATATTGGCAGTTGAATTGTAATTGACGGATTTCCCCAATCAGTAGTGGTGAGAATCTCTTTTCTTTTTCTTGAAAGAAATGCAAGATAGTAAAAATTGCAAGTATATGCAGTAATGATAATAGCTGATAATATGAATAGATCAAAAACAAATTGGGTGAAAGGATTGATTGCCATATCCCTAATCTCACAAAATGACTAATCGCTATTTATAGTTGCAATAATTGATTATTTCTGCTCGAAGATCTTGATTGCTTGTGGTGGGCATACACCTTCACATGCAAGGCAAAAGATACAATCGGGCTCTTTTGACATTAGTGGTTTTTTGTCAGATGCAGGATTTCCTGGAGTATCAAACCACTCGTAGACTCCTACTGGACATGCTTCTATACAACCACCATCTGCAATACAAATATCATAATCTACTGAAACAAATTCTCCCCAAACACCCATTATACCATTGCTTGTACCCTTTCTACCCCAAGTCTTGATTGTATGCTCTGGTGCTTCATATGGAGAAGAAGGTTTCATCTTTGCTTTGTATTCTAAATCAATAGGTCCTGGTTTTGCACCATCTGGGATTTCAATATCTGCATCGTCTTCTTCAGCATCATCTTCTTTAGCTTCAACTGGTTTTGGTTTTGCACCAAGAACAATTTTTGCCAATGGAGTTAGTTCTTCTAGTTTTTGAATTGCAGCAACTTCAGAAATTTTTTCAGTTTTTGCAAAATAAGATATCATTTTGTCTGCCAAGATGGTGTTACGTAAAATAGTATCAATTACCATTTTTGCAAAATGGTCTGCTTTTTTTCTATAGTCTTTGACCCAGTTTGGATCACCGAATTTTTCAATTGGGAATATTTGATAAATAATATCAACCACTTCACCGGTTACGATTTCTACTGTAACTGAAAGTTCAACTTCTTCGTATCCTTTAGCATCAACATCATCCATGTTTTGCTCCTTCCAACGATATGTTGCGTAAATCCTATCAGCATACATGTCCATTTCAAATGCCTTTTTGAGACCATCATGTACGGATTTTAGTTCTGTTGGTTCTTCTAATTTAATTGGTAATCGGTATAATCCAAGTTTATAACCATGTAAAGGATAAACCCCACGCTTTGCAGTTGGAGCCTCCATGGAATAAACTCGATCTTTTAAAAGTAAAGACATCTAACTTTGATGATTCGATTTTATTTAAAAAGGTTATCAGTCATCATCTGGACACGTCAACTCTCTGAGTTCGATGTATTTTTTTTCCATGGCTTCGGCATGTTCTAAAACTTTGGATAGATCGTGCGAATCCTTTGCAAAATACCACCTAATCACTACCCAGTGCCCAATGCCATCCATATCATGAATCATGCCCTTATCTGCTTTGACATTTAATTTCTCATCAATTGATGTCTCCTTTATGGTAAGGCCTCGTTTGGTTTTGTCTTCTAAGATAAAATGAGTATTGCCGTCTTTGATAAAATAGAAATTGCCTTTTTCAAGTACAGGAAGGTCTAGTAGCAATTTATTTTTCCACAGGATTTCCTATCATGTTACCCCATTCAGTCCAAGAACCATCATAGTTTCGAACCTTGGGGTATCCAAGTAGATATTTTAGGACAAACCAACTGTGAGAAGATCTTTCTCCAATTCTGCAATAACAAATTACATCTTTATCAGGAGTAACACCTTTTGGCTCATAGTTTTGTCTTAATTCTTCAACTGCTTTGAAAGTTCCATCAGCATCATTGACTGCAGTTGCCCATGGGATATTATTTGCACCTGGAATATGTCCGCCTCTTTGTGCATGCTCCATTGGATATTCTGGAGGGGCAGTAATTTGACCAGTAAATTCTGCGGGTGATCTAACATCAACCATTACAGTATCTTCTTTAGATAATGCACGGCTCACATCAAATAGATATGCTCTGAGTCCTTCATCTGGAGGTTGTGCAATGTAAGTTGTTGGTGGTAATTGTGGTTCATCAGTGGTGTAATCTCTATTTTCTAATTCCCATTTCTTTCTGCCACCATTCATTATTTTGAGATTCTCATGACCATAGATTTTGAAAACCCAGAAAACAAATGCTGCAAACCAATTGTTAAAGTCCCCATAAAGAATTACTTCGGTATCAGCAGTAATTCCGTTTTTAGCCATCAAGGCTTCAAATTGTTTTTTTTCAATAATATCTCTAGTAACTGAATCATTAATGTCACGTTTCCACCAAATCAGAGTTGCGCCATTAATGTGACCTTTTTGATATCCATTAACTGGATCATAATCAACTTCGACTAGTTTTCTATTTTGATTTGGAGGATTTTGGGATACCCATTCAGTATCAACTAAAACTTCAGGATGTGCGTAACTCATGATGTTTTTTCCATTGTTTTCATACTTATTTGTTTTTTTCTAAAACACTCCAAAAATATCATTTTTAAGTACAATGAGATTCAGTAGAACTAATTGAAGCTTCAAAACGTTGCAGTGATAAGTAAAGTAGGTTCAAAAGATTCAGAGAAAGCTGCAAGAGAAGTTGCAAAAAAGTTTTTGGCAAGAAAATCTACAGTTTATACAATTTCCCCAGTTGTGGTTGAAGGAGCAAAAGAAATAGAAGATTTGGCAGAGATAAAAAAAATAAAACTCGATCTAGTTATTACCCTAGGTGGTGATGGTACAACTCTCAGGGTTTTTAGAAATCTTCAAAACGAGACACCAATTTTGACTATAAACGTGGGTGGCAACAGGGGAATTTTAGCAGAAATCACAATTGAAGAAATCGATGATGCAATAAATGAAATTTTAAAAGATAATTTCTTTTTGGATAAAAGAATAAGAGTAGTAGCATCTTGTGGCGGAGTAGAATTTCCTCCCGCATTAAATGAGATATACATCAGCAGAGTAAACTTGACTAAAACTGCAGAGATTGAAATTAAATTTCAAAATGATACGGTAAAACAAAAAATGGATGGAGTAATCATTGCAACTCCTAGCGGATCAACTGGGCACTCGTTTTCATTGGGAGGACCAATCTTGCATGAGAGTTTGAATGTTTTAATAATCACACCTGTTGCGCCAGTATACAGATTAGCATCAATAGTTGTTCCAGATGAGAAAATTGAAATTATTTGTTCTCATGATTGTAACATTGCAATGGATGCACAAGTTATCAAAACAGCAGGGTATGAAGAACCAATAATTATCAAAAAATACAACAAACCAGCAGTCTTTGTAAGATTAAAAAAGCGGGGACTGAGGCAAATGAGCAAACTTGGATTTTAGAATTTTAGACGCTAGTGCATTTTATGCTGGAGTTCCATTTGGATCAGCTGATGATTGCTACACAACATCTTTGGTTTACGATGAAATTAAACATATAAAGAAAAACCAGGATGTACTTGGAACTTTACTTGAAACAAATAGATTAAAAGTCAGAGAGCCTGACAAAGAATCAACAATGGCTGCAGTAAAGGCTGCAAGAGATACTGGAGACTATCAACAACTATCAAAGCAAGACGTTTCAATCATTGCATTGTGTATTGAGTTAAACGGCGAGATAATTAGCGATGATTTTGCAATTTCAAATGTTGTAAGAAATCTAGGCCTGAAAATATCACCAATTATGACTCAGGGAATTACAGATGTAGGAAAATGGGCACATTATTGTCCAGGATGTAGAACTAACCATGACTCTGGAAGTGAATGTCCAATGTGTGGAACGCCATTAAAGAGAAGATTACTCAAGGGGTAACTTTTTTCCATTCCACTCTACAAAAGATCCGTCGTAGAGTTTTATATTATCAAATCCTGCAATTTTTAGTTGTAAAAATAGATTTGATGCTCTGTGTCCATGCATGCAGTAGCAAACTATTTCTTTGTCCTTTGAGACATTATTTTGCAAAAATAACTCATCTAGGAATCCCTTGTCACGAAATAGATTTCCGTCATAACTAATCCCTTCAATAAACGGAATAAGTTTTGAGTTTGGTAGATGTCCATCCATGAATTCCTGAGGACTACGTGCATCTAAAATTTCAAAATCATTCAAATGATTTTTTAGAAAATTAGATTCTATTCTGATTTTATTATTTATTTTTGGAGAAAATTTTGTAGGTTTTTGAGTTGCTGTTTGACGCGTTAATTCAAATCCATGTTTTTGTAAATCAGATGCATTTACATTGAGTAGACACGTTTTTTCATGTCCAAAATACAAAAACGTCCAAAGAATTCTTGCAACAGATGGATCCATTGCATCTCCAATCAACAGAACTGTTTTTGATTCATCGATTCCTAAACTACTAAAGAGTTTGGTAATTTTTTCTTGTTCAATTACTAGGTTAGAACCAAATTCATCAAATCTAATTACCTGCTCTATTGAAAGTGACTGAGCATTTGGGAGATGCCCATAAAGGAACATTGTTTTGGGACGTGAATCTAAAATCACAATTTTAGGATCAGATAGATGTTCTTTGAGCCAATCAACTGATACTAACATAATAAATTTATCTTTGTTAAATTATTAATTTGTATCATGCAAAGTTTTTTGATTAGATTTTTTTAAATGTTTACTTTTAGAGTCCAGCATATTTTTTATTTTCTTGGCTCGTGCTTCACCTAGGCCCTCAACTTTTGTCAAATCAGCAGTTGTTGCGGTAAAAACTTTCAGAGGGGTACCAAATTTCTCCAGCATTCGAATTGCAAATTTCTCTCCAATTCCAGGTAAACTACAAAGTGCAGATAGTTGTTGTTGTTCTAGATCAGTTGATTTTTTTATTTTTTTCAGATACGGTCCTTTGTGAGATTCTTTTCTAGAGCACATCGATACCAATAATTTTGCAGTGTGAGTAGCACTTGGTGTAGGAATGATGGGGATTTTAAAATCAAGAACTACTGTAGATATTGCACCATAAAATATTAGAGGATTTTCTGTAATTTCTTCAATTTCATCTACATTTCCCTCCATGAGAACAATTGGATTCTCAAAGTGCTCCTTTAGTCTTGAGCACTGATCAAATAGCCTTCCATCAAAGACTGATGCCATTAGATCACGAATACTTTTCCGTTCAACAATTGTTTCAGGTCCAACAATATAATCTCCAATAGGAAGTGTCTTCATCTCAAGATTCATTCCAACTGATTTTAAGAGTTCAGGAATTCCACTTTTGCGCTCTCGCTCATCTACAATGATTCGGAGATTTTCTAATTTCATTAACAATACTTAGAATGAATTCTTAATATCTTATATGAAATAGAATTGATGATTATTTTCTAGGATTATCTTCTGTTGGTGGTGGAGGATTTGCTGAACCGCCTTTCATCATTTCAGTAATTTTTGTTTCTTGTTCTTTGAGTGATTCTTTTAGACGTGTTTCTTGTTTGTCAAGTACAGTTACACGTGTTTTTGCCATTTCTGCTCTTTCTTTCAGGTCATCAATTAGTTCTTGTTTTGTTGATTTTATCAAAACAGTTCCTGCTTGTTTAAAGACTGCATCACCATCTGCAACTTTTTTTAATTCGTCTAGTGCCTTTGCAGTTTCGGCTTTTTCCATCTCAAGATGTTGTTTTTGAGTCATTACTGATTGGAGACTTTGTTGAGATTGTTGTAGTTTCATTATTTGCTCTTGAAGCCATGGAGGCATTTGTGGGGATGACATAATAACTCAAAAATTTTATTTCATTATATCTTTACCGATATGGGACAATAATGGCTTGATCTTGTTTCGAATGTTATATTTAGGAACGAGTATTCACCCCAAACATCATCAGACTATAAGAAACTCAAACAATCCTTAGGTCCAGGTCTTTAACTGTTAAGAGAATTTTCTAAAATATTTTGAATGTAGCTTTTTTGGAACTGTTCAGTAGACAAACTCGATTATTCTATATCCTTTGGAATTTCCATTTATCCTTGATAGAAAAAACAGATAAAACAGAATCAAATCTAAAGAGTAATTTGTGCTCAATTTTTGATAAATTCTAGTTTGACGAGCAGATTATTTTTAAATTACAACATAGTTTACCTTATCTAATTCATTGAAGTCCATTTTTACATTGATTTCATGCTAGATGTGACTGCTGAATAGACTTCATATTTCTAGCTCAGATGGTTTTTATCTACAAGTTGAGATATGACTAGTGGGTTAAACTATGAAAATTATCATTAAAAGAAAAGAGCCGATCAGAGTATACCATGAACCCAGAAACGTGACTATTCATCCAAAAGGCAAAAAGGTAGACACATTCAATTCAGACGGGTCGCTGCTTGAAACATTTGAACTTATAGACAAAGATGTTTCATGGGTTGAAGATCATGAAAAGGATCTAATGGAACTTGTCCTGACTTTAAACGTAAAATAATGTAGAGTAGAATGGTTTTAAGTAGACAAACTATCGTATAACATAACCCATATTTTTACAGATCGTACATTTGACATTTCTGACAAACTCTTCACCAGATGGAGATATCAAATTTGTGTTAACTGAAACCTCTATCGTAGGAGTCATTTTACAGTTTTTGCAATAAAGTTTTTCCATCCTAAATGTGATATTTAGATTATTCATGACAGTGGATGTTTTTAAGATTTAAAAAGATCAATCATACATAGTATAGAAAAATTAATCCGTTGAAAAAAGTGAACACTAGTTTAATTGGTTATCTTAATCATTAAAGAAGACCACCAATATTCAAATGAAGATTTTGTGATCAACATTCTCTTTTCTGACCTCACTGATTTTCAATCTACAGATAGACTTTCAGTTCGTATGAATATTCCATGATCTTTTGGAATAGACATGGGTAGGATATGAGATCTAAGTAAATGAATTTTGGAAATTAAAGAGAGGATTATTGCATAATCTTATGATGATAATAAGATGAACCTGACTGCAAGACTCCCCAATACAATCTGGTCCTATTGAATAACTGGTCTATGTTATACACTGTATGGCAAGTGCTTGATATTGTGTTGAATTTTTTTCCATAAAAGATAAAGGATGAAAATGATAGTAAGTCTTTTTTAACATAATTTATGGAATTTAATTATTCATAATCTTGCATAGGATATTGAAAATATTGTATGTTGTAATTTAAAAAAAGGACACATGGCGTCTAATTTTATGTGTATTTTTTCATACTAGATGCCATCAGTTCCATCATATTTTTATTCAGTGCACTGAATATCTTGGTGTTTTCACTGAATACATCAAATACTTTTTTTGATGTTTCGGTAGAATCAAAAACAAATTTGTTTTGACTTTGATATGCATTAGTTGCTCTCTCCAGCATATTCTGAATTTCTTTCATTGTTTCTTCAGGCATACTTACATTTAGACCTGCTTTGTCAGCATATTCTTGTTCTAAAGTAATAGACGAATTAATCACATTCTTCCATGCCTCAAGATAGCTTTTTTGAACGTCTGTTGCTATTTGATGGTAAACTGGTGAAGATTTGTCAATTTCATTAAAAAATTTCTCGGTATTTTTTTTACATTCTGTAAAAATATCCTTTGATTCATCTGTAGTTTTACTCATGTAATAATATTGGGCTCATGATAAATAAGCTTAATCTAGAAAATCAATAACTATTTTTCATAATCCTAGATAGGATTGTGAATTCGTATATTTTTGAAATTTGAATTGTGTGATCGTAACCTTTTGTTATCCATTTGAAAGCATTTGATGTCAATATAGATTTAGCATCAATTTCAATCCAACCCATACATGCACCATGCCTAAATGAAGATATGCCTGTGCTTGATTGCTTTTTCTTGTATTTCTTTAGGCAATTTAACAATAATCTGATAGTCATTTTTGTTACTAAAACCTACAAAAAATTTCTTGTTTATTGAATAGCACAAATATTCAAACATGGACTATTCTAAATATCTCTACTATCATGCATGTCAGGAAATATGGATCTTAGTGTCCAAAACACAGAATTGAGGTAGAAACAACTCTAAGGAAGCGAGAGATTAGGAAAATACTCCAAATTTTTAACTACCAGTAAGCACAATCAAATCATGCAATCAAGGGGTTGCTAAAATCATACGATATCTGCAAAACTATTTGACAATCTTGAATAATTTTACAAAAAATAGACATCAGAATTTTAATAATTGGATCTTAAGACCAACAACGATTAGTTACTTGGTGAGAGTTGAAATACATTCCATCATATTGTGAATTTAGTATTTAGTTCATACTGAGAAATCCTACGTTTTTCTTTTAAGTAAATTGTGTAGTTGTTAGTTTAGGATTCTGCGGATAGGAGTCATCTAACCGTTTAACCGACCATAACCGTCCAAGGAATGGGCATACTTTGGCCCATTCTTTCAAATTCTCTTTCAATAATCTCGATCCCACTACAAACTATCGATGATTTGTATGAATGAGTCATTCATGAGTATTTTAAGTAAAATTACTGGATAAATCGTGGAAAACACAAATTAGTCATGAGAAGAGATTCAGGTCTTGTCTTGGGTATTTTTTAATGAATGGAAACTTGTTTCATAATAACCTCCTCCTTAATTTCCAAAATTCATTTACTTAGATCTCATATCCTACCAATATCTAGTCTTTTATGCAGTCCTTGAATCACTTCATAAGCTGGATGTTCACTTAGAGAGAGTGTAGGTGGAAAACCAGAAAAACTGCACCTAGAGGACTAGATATCTGGGCATCATATGCAACATTATCGGCTGCAATGCTGAAGAATATATAAAATTGATGTTCTACTATTTTAAAGGACAATCAAGACATCTAATGTGCAAAGGAGATAACAAGGATCCGCTAGATTCATGCAAGAAAAATAGTGGCAGAAGACACCAATATCAGAATTCAGTCGCAGTCCTAGGGAATAGTATGGATTGCGTGAATTTTTTCCTGTTTCGCTCGATAATGATGTAATTTTGTATGATTTCAGATATATTCATACCTACTCTCAACCCGGAATTGTTGGGTGCACTCTGAAAGTCTAGGTAAACCTTGTCCTTTATTTTGATTATAATCTCCCGCATTGATACAGTAGGATGTTGTAAAATAAAATCAGATCATTTAGAGTAATGTTATGTTCGGGTAAGATGTCATTTCATGAAATTAACTGTATCTTACTGATAGAATGTTTTGATATGTCATTATGGATGTTAGATATTGATTCGTCTTTGAATGTTAAATCGCATACATAACACTTGAAACCATCACAGGGCATGCAATCAATTAGAAATTTTTAGTATTAAACCGACACGTAGAAATCATCAGTGATTTATTTAGAAAAACTTGATTTTATGAAAGATTGTTTTCGATTAGACCAGTATTCATATCAAATGTTAAAAGATGATTAAAAATCTTAAATTCTTGCTTTGAGCAACTGTGTCTCATGATGAAGTTACTTATTTTTGATAAATAAGGCATCTATTGATTCATTTCACTAATTTATCTTCACTGTGTTACAAACACTCCTCATGTAGGTTTTCGTTGTTTGTGATTCGATAACCACAGTGAAGTCTTATAACATCAGTCAATTCCAAAAATTGTTTCGAATTATTCAATAAAAGAACTACCAGTTTGATTCAGATATTTCTGCACCGACAAGGCAGGTATTGGAGCATCATAATCTCCATCTCTGTAAACATTATGATTGAATCTCCTTTGAAATACGAAATTAATGAGAAATACAACCTTCTATTCATTCAGTTCATCTTCGTCAGACTCTCGTCTTGATGGTCGTACTGGAATAAACATGACTGTCAACAAGGAAAGCCTTGAAATGTAGTATATAGATCTGACTGATGAATCATCCGTAGAGGCTTTATGCATCGCTTTGGTAGTAGGCACACATGGTAGATGTAGTTGTTTGTTCAAATTGTGGTTTA